>Ga0247810_10000097_pt1 | contig 143948 bp, 124 predicted proteins | sample UWRJL119311C1_FD_179918 | JGI IMG/M metagenome (GOLD analysis project Ga0247810, IMG submission 179918) | Plant litter microbial communities from Arlington Agricultural Research Station in Wisconsin, United States - UWRJ-L119-311C-1 | ecosystem: Environmental > Terrestrial > Plant litter >... | reverse complement strand
TCTTTTTTTTTTTTTTTTTTTTTTGAAATGTTGCTAACTTGGCGAAGATGCCCGAAGAAGAAGCTTTCTGCTTACTTGTCCGTCTCATGAATCAATATCATCTCCGAGATCTGTTCATACAGGATATGCCGGGGCTCCATATGCATCTCTACCAGTTCGAAAGACTTTTAGAAGACTTCGAGCCGGCTCTATACTGCCATCTCCACCGTAAACAAGTCAGCCCGCATCTGTATGCAACACAATGGTTTCTCACACTCTTCGCTTATCGCTTTCCACTTCAACTCGTTCTACGAATATATGATCTGATTCTTAGCGAAGGCCTTGGCGCCATTCTAAAATTCGGTATCGTATTGATGCAAAAGAATGCGGCGGCTCTTCTCGCTATGACAGATATGGTCTCCTTAACGTCATTCCTCAAAGACAGACTGTTCGATGTCTATATTGACCAATCGCCCTCCGCTGGCTCCATCCTAGAGCACGGCTTCTTCGGTAGCGCAGGAGCAAGTATCGATAAAGAAGTCTATAGAGCTGACCAGATGGTCAATGATGCCTGCGCAATTAAAATTACCCCCGAGCTCCTCCAGACCTACAAGTTGGAGTGGGAAGAGAAAACTCGCGTTGACAAAGAACGTGAAACCACACTTGAATCCTTAAAAACCCAAAATTCCGCGCTCCAACAAAAAGTACGTCGACTCGAGGAGAGAGTCGAGGATCATGATACCGAACATGCTGCTCTAGCTACCGAACTAGTGCGGACGAAGGTCGAAAATGAAGAACTCAGAGATAGCAATGAGTCACTAGGAGGTCAGATTGTGGAGTTGAGAAAGGTGATTGAGAAGCAGCCAGAAGAAGTAGAGGAAAGACTTAAGAGTGAGATGGACAGGCTGATGAAGAGAAATCAGGAGGTTCATGAAGATAATTCCAGGTTGGAAGAGGAAATGGCGGATATGGAGAAGAGCTTGGTAGAGACCAAGATGATGTATGCTGAGGTATTTTCTCCCATTTTCTTTTCCCCCATATATTCCTTTCATTCAAAAGTAGTGTGAACCAATGCTGATGCAAACCAGCTCAACTCTAACCACGAGACCCTCACCCGGAAGTGGAACGAGCTTCGAAAAGCCATGGAATAAACCCCCATTCCCTGATCAAGCGTCCTAGTTACGATAAACGCCCCCTCACGAATGAAAAGAGACAATTACCAAATAACAAGTGTATAATACCGCAATACCGCAACGACCACGACCCTCTGCTGTATAATGTGGTTCTGATTTGTCCAATGTTGCGATTGTCCGACTGTTGGGTGCATAGAAAAAGGAAAAGCACCAGATCAGCTTAGCGATGCATTGAAATACCTCATGATGATACTTCCCCCTTAAAAACGATTCACTGTGGCTGGCAATGATAGCGCCTGGCTGAGCTTATGGCTCTATTGTAAATTAAGATATGTGTGTATGCATGGAGGAGTTGGAATTGTACGAAGAGTATAAGTCAGTGCCTGCTTGAAAATGAAACACAAGAAATCAAAATATTACATATCTGGCTATATTTTCGCGAGTGAGCAAGAAGCGATATAAGGCACGAGGCTTGTGAAGATGTGATGCGGACGTGATCTCGTCAATAAGCATCTGTGATCTGAATATGACTGGCAAGATCTGTTCGATTTTCCCACCCCTCCCTAGCAGGTACTTGGGCGCCAGAATTTAGGCTTTCCCAAGAGGAGTCTTTTCATATGATGAAACCTCGCAGCTATGATCAAATGGGATACAACAGCCAGCAAGTCGAACATATTTCCTTTTAATTCGTTCAGGAGTCTTACTAGAATGCTGCGGAAAAAATGGTTGGCTCAGATAACGTCATCGAATAGGTGTGGGATAGGTGTTTCACAGACAAGCACTGAACTCGAGAGACCAGCGCGAGCGGAACGAAGATTGAAAATAGCAAGTAGATGGGCATCCCAAGAGATATATATCCCTGAAGAGAATTATTTCAGGGAAGCTGCACACATGGTCGATATAACGCTCTTGCCATATAATGAACTCGTGCTAAGAGAATATTCTCTCAAAAGCAACCAAGCTAGGATGGCTAACTTCAAAGTCATAGACCTCGCCGTACGATGGGCACACAAAAGACGAAAAATTGACTCTCTAGCAGTTACAATGTTTAAAGAGATGGACACAAATTTAATTTATGTCCTCTTAATACACTACAATCTCACTCTATATATTCACGTCATTCAATGTCCTAAGCCCATTAATCTAATGCGTCCACTTGTATCTGTTAATCGGACACTTTTCTCCCAGAGAGATTATACCTGAAATGCGAATGAGATTTTAATGGTCTGTGTTCACCCCTGAAATAAGCGAGCAGAGCTAGCGAGTGCGGGGGGTGGCACGTGGCGTTTGAAGGCGTTGAGATGTGGGGATAAGGTAATTAGTGCAGATTAAGACAATTGAGTTCGATGCACGATTATGTATTTATAGATATTTAGAAGGGTTTGAGATGAATTTCTTTTTTGTTCGAAAAATAAATAAAAAACTCTTATAATTTTGGAATGTGCTTCCAGGGTCAAGTTGGCAAAAGGAACTAGCAAATATGAAAAGCAATTCCAGATCTCCAGATCGTTCATAGGGCAATTATATCACTAGTCCAAGCCTGGTAAGGCAATTGCAAAGCCTTTAAGTATGTCGTCGAACTCAAACTTGTCTTCTAGCATCTTTGGCCTTGGAAAAGGATGGCTTAAATGGAAGTCGACGGGTATGAGTGTCGTGATCCGGTGTCGTGATAGCTGCTTTCTTGGGGGGTAAAAGGGCTGATAGCCCATCCGTACATTTACTAGCGCCTATCTTGACGATAGAACTTGTCAAAGGACTTTCGATCAATTACGTGAAGCTCAGCAGGACTCATGTAGATTATGGGACTTATATAACATTAAATTAGATGCCGTAATTTTGGAAACGGCTGAGATCAAGGATCCGACTTACACAATATATTTTGTGCATCTCAGAAATTCGGAAAATTGTATTGGCCATTCTAGATTACATCATAATAAGCTTTGTAGTAGCGGGTGATGCAGCTAGCTTCGGACCAAGAGATTTTGCCAGAGGGTGCAAACATAGACAATAGCATATTGAAATACCCAGGTAAGCAACAACAGACATTTACCAAAAGGAATAAGCTAGGTAGACTCTTCATTCTAGCCACAAGACTTTCAGGTTTCAGTCCCACTTAACAAAGCTTAACGTAGTGTTGTGTCTTGTGTCGAATTCAGAATACCTCATTTATGGCGAGGAAAAGTGGCGGTGACCTCAAAAGTAAGAGTGAGGAGTCTTAAATGAAGTAATAATGCGAAGAAGCACAGTATTTGAGAGTTTTCAGCCGGATCTATTGGAAAGTGTACAGTTTTTGACATAACAGCTTGCTTGTTCAGCCTCGAACCAAGAAGCTTTTTTTTTAGCTCAGCCTAATTTGGGGCTTGAATATCAGGTTCTTCTATGCATATGAACTCACCATTGCACATATATCTTGGCCGAAGATTTATATGTTACATTTGAAGTCTAAGTTTCGATATACTCTAATATAATAGAAACTTTAGAAGAACACAATGCATCACGTGATAACATATCCTGATACATTATCTACCCGAAATACATTTTCAGGAAGTTGCTGCTGTGAAGGGTACACTTACACTAATAATGTGCTAATTGACTCATCTAGCGCAAATACTTCAACAAAGCATTTGTAACCGACGTTTAGTAATGTTATGTCTTCGGCATAAGTAAGTGAAGGGTAAAGATATCCGGATTGCCAGGGTATTTGAAAGGCTTATTTTACAGCCGGTATGGAATTTGAAATTTGGGACTGTCTAAACTATGGGGTATCTGGGGTAAGCAACTCCGCTATGATGAATAAGTACCTGGCAAGAGAAAATTGAGCTCCAGACTTCTGCACTTGACATCACTTTCCTTCCCTTCTTCCATAAATCATACTGGTGAGAGAACTTCAAGATGACCAAAACCTCAGCATATAATGTAGGCGTTGGCATGACTGTTGCGATGGGGAGCTTCACCTATGGTTTTGGTATGTAGTTCTATTAGTTTGTTAGGAAGGTCGAAGTGTTGACATATTCTCAAAGGTTTTGCCGCTTTTGCAACTTCAATAGGGCAACCAGGATTTTACTCCTACTTCAAGCTTTCCACTACAGGTCCAGGAGCTGCATATACAAACGATATTCTTGGCGCTATCAATGCCCTTTTCTTCTTCGGTGCCGCTATTGGCGCACTAATTGGCGGTCCGCTTGCTGATCGGATTGGTCGCAAGCCTTCCCTCATCGTTGCGTCTATCATCAGCATTCTCGGCGGCACCTTATCCGCTGGGAGCGTTCACGTTGCCATGCTGATAATTGTTCGAACTTTACAAGGCGCTGGTCTGGGTGCTTTAGCAACTCTAACACCAATATACCTGACCGAGTCATCGACACCGGCAAGGAGAGGAATGTTGACTGGTCTACATGGCTTCTTTCTCGTAGCAGGTTATAATGTTTCAGCTTGGGTTGGTTTTGGATGTTTCTTTTCCTCAAACCTGACCTTCGGTTGGAGAGGTCCCATTGCTTTCACCACTATCCCAGCAATCCTTCTCCTGATCGGATGTCTTTGGATACCCGAATCGCCTCGCTGGCTTCTGACCCAAGGTCGAGTCGACGAAGCATGGACGAATCTTTCGCGTCTCCATCGCGATACCAGCGATATAGATGAGATTGCAACACACGAAGAGTTTTACCAGATGCGTAAACAAATCGAACTTGAATCTGTGAACCCAAGTGGATACTGGGCGATTCTCACCACACCTTCTTATAGGAAAAGAGCATTTTTGGCTTGTTTCGTACAGCTTGCAGCGAATGCCACTGGTGGCTTAGTTATCAACTACTATAGTGTCATCATATATACTAGATTGGGACTCTCCGGGTACATGCCGCTACTATTGTACTGCATTTATACGTTGATTGGTGCGTTAGGGAACTTGGGAAGTTTGCTTACTTTGGATTGGACTGGACGGCGGTTTGTAAGAAGCTCTCATCGGCTTCCAATTTATGCACTAACATACATAGGCACTCTTGACAGGTTTCACAGGTTGCATGGTGGCTGTGATTATCGAGACGGCCATGATCGCTGAATTTGTGGATGTAACTCCAGAGCGTCAAAGTCTTGCCGGCCAGCGAGTCGCTATCTTCGCTATATTCTTGTCAGTTTTAATTCCTATGTGGCGTCTGAATACCGAGAAACTAACCTCAGAGATGTCAGCTTTGTCTTCTTTTACGGATTCTTCATCGATGCTGCGTCCTTTGTGTACAGCAGTGAGATCTACCCAACAAACATCCGCTCAAGAGGTGTCGCCCTGGCAACAACAACATACTTTGTTGCTTGTATCACATTTGTAACACCAGGTGCGACTGCAATAGCCACCATAAGCTGGCGTTACTTCGTCGGTAAGTCTCATGTCTTTCTAATTCTCCTTTAGCACCACCAACACAAAGAGAGCTGACCATCAACCAAAGTTTTCATCTGCCTAACTCTAATATCCATTCTGGTTATCTACTTCATCTATCCCGAAACCAAAGGACAGAGTCTCGAAGAACTGGCAGAGCTATTCGGTGACCCGGTCGTCGTGCATCTAACCACCGCGACAGAATCCGAGAAATTTGAGATGGATTTGCAGATCAAGAATGATTTAGTTGCTGAACAAGCTCAGCATGTTGAGCGCACATAGATAGCTATTCTTTCTGTACTAGAGATATTCTAACATGCAGCTTTTTATTTGGAGATATATGCATCAGCGAATAAAATCCATTTACGAGCTTTCAATAAGATAGATGGTGCCATGCGATAATTCTTCGGTGAAGATGTTGCATTAAGTGTAGACTAGAAATAATCACTAGTGTGTCTGCTCGCAGACAAGAACTTAGAAGAGCTACCATGACCACATTCACATCATGTACTTTAGTGTTGTCCAGCGTCTTTTTAATAATACATTAAGTCGAATGGCCAATTGGCACCAATAATTGCGCTTCTGCCCAACCTTGTTTCACCCAGCCTGTTCCCTTCTAGATTTCTATCCTACCAGATTCCCAACTATGTTCATTGACCTAAAGCTCTTAAACATTACAATTCACCACCAGCGATCTTAAAACTTATAATATACAATACAGCGACACAAGAATAAGCAACTAACGCGAATTAAACAGGACGTCTAAGAGGGTGCGCTTCAATATTGAACACAAAATCATCCAAGCTGATCAATTCCGGCTCGCTAAATGTCAGATAAAAGTATTTTAATGTTTCTGCTGTCCAGAAGGATTCCATGTTGTCAAATTTGGAAGGCTCGTCTATCGTTACACTATTTTTCCAATCAGTCAAAACTCCATGTCCAAAATGTTTCAAAGAGAAAACAAATGAAGTGATAGAGAAAGAAGAAACGGGAAAACAGAGAGCTTACTCATCAATAGCAGCGTTACCAAATTCCGTAGCAGTAGCCTTTTCAATCGCTTGGAACATACTCCAGGCATGATCACGCACTGTTTCGTCACCAGTAGTTCGGTAGAGGATGAATACTGACTCGATAGCTTCAGGGCGGAAGATGTAGCGTGTATCAACTATGCTTGCAAAACTTGGGTAGAAAGGGATTATATCCTTGTTCTGGTTTGAGTTAGTCTATGTTCTGTTTCCAATTTTTGCTTGCCTGGGATATCCAATTCGAAGTAGCTAGTAGGTGGATGTAGTACCTTTTCATCATAAGGACACGAAGTAGTGTTCCCACACACAATAGCCTGGAACGTTTCAGGCATGATACCAGACGGCATAGCTTTATAAGCCAATATACAACCATCGTCCAGCTTCCTAGCTGTTATGAGCTCGCCTGGCCTTACAAAGATCTTTGAAGCAATTCCTACCATACCAGCGACAAAGCAAGCAAGATGTTGACCTCGACCATCATTAGCGACTCTGTCAGGAAAGACTTTCGCACTCCCCGAAATCAATATATCAGCTTCTTTTGGGCACCATAGGTCTGACGAAGAGATGTTTCTTCGTAACTTCGATAGCCATTTCATACATCTTTTTTGGTTGAGACGAGAGTCCACCAAGTAGCATGTATTCCTACGAACCAATCAGCTTTATCTTCGAAGAGATAAATCAGAGATAGGACTTACTTTTGGAAGATACCCATAAACCGAATCCGCTATTGCACCCAACGAAATACTGCCATCATCTCCGAAATGCTTTCGTGTATTGATCACAACTGGCCACATACCAGGTAATTTAAAAAGCGGCTATGCCTCTTCAAACGTGTCCGCAATTCGTTGCACATCATCGAAAAGCCTCGGATCACCCGTCACTTGCGATAACCTTGTGAATTCGAGTGACAAGGAGCCAATTTCCACGGCAATTACTCCAGAAGTCTTTCCCTGATCCGAGTTACCTAGTGCGCCATAACTTATCAGTCTTTATCATTTTCTCCGTAAAGTTAGGGAAACCACCCTCTCCATGCCCACCTCGTGATCGGCATCTTCATCACTGTGTCGAAAGCAGCCAACAGAAACACCTCCAGTTCTATCGCCCTCTTCAATAGAACCTGTTTTTCTTTCTTGAGCTTGGTTATACCACTACACAAGTCATGTGCTGCCAACAATCCCCCAAGATACCTAATTGTCGTGTCAAAAACATTGATCTCCTCATCTTCCGTATATCCAAAATCGATTTTCTCAATTGCTTTTACAGCTAACGTAAATTCCGACGTAAGATTCATGATCAATAGGGTATTAAGCGAATTAACTGATGTAGCAGCCCACCATCCGAGTACGTCCCTCCCCCCCTCCCTTGATCCCCCTGAAATAGGGAGCAGTTCGTCCTCCAACCATGCTTTCTCTCTATATCCCTTCCACGTTCTCTCGAAACTCTGTTTTACCACATCTCTCCTCTTCCTAACCTCCTGTATTCTGGTTCTGTAGAGAATGAAAACTGGATGGTGGGGGGTTTCTTAGGTGCTCCAGTCGGAAGAGTTATTGCCGATGAGACGGGAAAGTTCTGTTTGCGAGCTTTCCAGTTAATTGGTTTGTGGTATTCATGGGACGTGAGACGATCCTTGAATTGAGTTTGTAGTAGGGTGAAGGAAGGGGTGAACATGCAATAGATGAATAATGATGCAACGGCAAATATGCAGATAGAAGTAAAGCGCTTCGTCAACATAATGACCGCAATTCACGCCCGGTAAGCATTATCGCTAGGACATGAAAAGCAAGTAAATGGGGAGGATCGAAAGTTGTTGTCTCCGAGAATTGGATGATGATGCAGGTACAGACGGGAATACTCCGCTGTCACCCAAAATGGCGGAGATCGCTACCAGGAACAATGCGGCACAGGGCCGAAAATAGGTCAATAAGTCAGGGAAGGAGGACAATCGGTATACTGCTATGTGTGCTATGGCTCGACCAACGCTTTTGGGATAACAAGACTACGTGGCTCTCATAAAGTCCGTGTTGTGATATCAGTACATCTACAAGCCTATGGGAAATGCTATGTTCGAGGAATACGAATAACGCGAGCAATTTCCTTCCTGAGTAATAGCTCATACTGCTGCTGGAGATTTGAACTCAAATCTAGAACAGACACCTTATCCCCACAGATTTGCTGAGAAGAGCCTAACTGATCTTTTAATTAAAGTTGTGAATACCGTTTGGAGACATGAAATCCATTCCTTCGCCATCCAACGATTGAAAGGGGAGATTGAGATCCTAGGACTATTCATTGAAAATTGATCTATGGAAGCTTGAATTCCTTCATCTTTTTTCCTGATTTTCAGTGATGCTATCAATATTTATATACAGGTATCCAATGCCCGCCAAGTGTACGAAACCGCATCAAGCTTCCTCTCCAGCACACAGTTCCTCAATACGTCTCTCGATCTCTGGTACCTGTCTCAGCATCAACTCTAGTTCTTCCTTCTCATCCTCCAACTGCAAACGACGTTCGGCATCTAAGCCACCAAAGAAATATCCTCCTTGACCGTCAAACTGCAAGATTTTGCTGTGATATTTCCACAAACTGCGTCGGTGGGAGACTGTCATTAGAGTGATGCCTAAAGCTTTTGCATGCTCGTACATCACCTTTTCCATCTCTAGAGTGACGCTGGACGTACACTCATCAAGAATGGCATATTTAGGCGCGTTATAAAAGAGACGGGCCATGGCAACCCGCTGCTGGAGTCCACCAGAAAGCACATCCCTCCACTCGGCTTCAGAATCCCAGCCTGCCGCGAATTGGGCAACCAGGTGGTCGAGATCGAGGATTCTGAGAATAGCCAAGAGGTCGTTGTCGGTAATGCCTTTGCTTCTCATGATTCGTAAAGAGTCCGGATAAATTATTTGCTGACGTAGAGAACCAGAGCTAAGATAAGGCCTTTGCGGAACGTAGAATACTTGTGAGAGAGGTGGTTTTCGGACTGTGCCACCGTACACGGGCCATAAACCGCCGAGGATTCGAAAGAGTGATGATTTGCCGCAGCCATTAGGACCAACGACTAGAACATGGTCTCCACGGTGCATAGAGAAGGAAAGTGCTTTGACAAGGACACTACCTCCGGGAGTAATAATAGGAACGTCTGAGAATTCGATATCTTCGCTTTCAACGATCCGACCCCGGCCTTTCATGAGCTCCTGCTGCTCAACCGCTTCCTCATCTTGAACGAGGGTTTTCTCGAACCGCCCAGCTTTGATATCGTCCATCACGTCCAGAAGAGTTGCGACCCGTGATGTATAACCAGCTAGTTCAGTAACTTCTTTGTAAGAGAACATTACCCTTCCAAATGCATCGGAAGAGGAGAGTAACAACCGCCTATTTGTGACGAAGCTTTCTGTTCTGTCTCCCATCGTTGCTGCTGTTGCTCCCGGAATCTTGAAGAACACTGGGACACTACAAAGCATCAGTCCCAATGCTCCCCATACATATTTAATTATGAAGTCCTAAAAGATATTAGACAGAGTTGACATGTTAAGGTATAATTACGTACCTCCATTATTCCATGCGTAAACCTCCGTCTTAATATATCTACCCGTATGTTAGTATTGGCGGTTAGGGCTGAAAATCCTACTTACAATTTACATGTTTGATTAGAGTAAAATAACCTTTGTCCAAAGTGTCTCTCTCTGCATGATGGCCATTATATAAAGCTATCTCTTCACTGTAGTCTATTACTCTGGAGTGCTCGAATCGAAATTCTCCTTCTAACCTAGCCTCGTCCGCAACATACTTTCCAAATGGTGGTGTTAATGCTCGCATCACGTTTGCTGATAATTGGACTAGTAGGGACATGAAAAACAGACCTATTTAAATCAGCTTAAGAACCAAATCTAGAGGTGGTGGAGAAGCCCTCACCTTCACCACCAACGCTTTTGGATAGCGAATAGTTGTAAATCAGCATATCAAGTGTTGGTTTTGCCAGATTACCGTATAACTCTGCAAGGCTATTCGCAAACTTGGAAACATCCACGGTGATTAATTGATCTGCATTCTTTATCCGATCGTCTAGTGCCGAAAGCGAATAAAAAGTCATGTTCGATAGGTATTTGCTGTGTATGTGGTTGGTTAATCTCGTGCGGTACTGCAAAGCAAGTTTACATTGGTGGTATGATAGCTACGAGAGTTAATTTGCGCCATTTGTTCTGAAGAAGGATGCAATACCATAGAATTTGTAAACGTCGCAGGGACCGCAATAATCATCCACCAAATTATCCCCATCAGAAACTCCTTGCCCTTGCCTCTGACCAAACTTGACACTAGCTGTCCGTCCATAGCAGCAACCTTCAGGCTTATCAAAGTTCGCACAACCAAAAAGACACTGTGGCTGATCAACAGCCTCATCTCCTGGCTCTTCCATCCCGGTATGCATATCTTTAATAATCGAAACAAGTTCTTAAAGAACTCCCTATTCAGTTCCACCTTTTGCCTCTTTGTAGCCGCACCTTTACCAAGCGCTGTCGCAGGCCGTCTTCTTGCTGCTGCTTGACTTGCAGCTGCAGCTTTTTGTTCGGAGATGGCAGATCGTATGCGATTGAGAAGGGCGAAGAAAAGGGTCAAGTATATGATTCGCGATATCTTAGTCCGGTGCTTCAGATAGAGTGTCGTAAGCTCGGAGATAATACCTTTGATCGTCTTCTCTGGTGGTAGCAGACTCAATTTGGACTGCGCTGCCATTGTTGCGGTTCCCGGGAGCTTTGAGGTCACCAGGTTAGAATGCGGAGAATCTGGGGTAGCTTCACAAGGTCCACCGCATTGGGGGAAGGATTATAAGCTTCATGGGCGATGTACTAGAAGCAGTAACTCAGTACGGTGTGTAGTTTGCTCCCTGTTGTCGTGGTTGTGAATGAAATGAAGCTATTCGCCGAGACACTCTATTTTGGTTGATTGTCATTCTTGAGAAATGGCCCTCCGAGGCTCATTGCCGCCACGATTGCAAGGGTCAACCCCCCTCAACATGTGAATATCAACTCACGTGACTTTTTATATTACTTTTGCATTTTGGGCATCACGAATGATACAATGAAATATAAACCACTAGTCAATAGTGATAATGCACTAAACTCATTCTATCATGCCGATTAGAACATGAGGGTCTGATTCGATTGATTCAAAGCTCTTGACGGGGTTTATTGCGAAGTAGTAAGTTTACGGCTCGAGTAATATCGTCGCTCTAGGTTACGGGAAAGACTCAAGCACTGATCGAATGAGTGAAGTTACTTATCATTTCATAACTGCCCCTCCTCGACTGCTAATGAATGCCACGCTCTCTGTGTCACGATTGACATCGTTCTATTTCACTAAAAATAAACTGTCACTAGCCTCGAGGCAATTTCCTATAAATCCAGATTACTACGCCATTTGCTCACTTTTAGTAGGCGATAAAACTAGTGCCAGTTGGTTGTGGGGGAAAGTGTAGCCACAGTACAAAATGCACAGATTTTTAGAGGTAATCGAGGCATGTGTATTCAAATATTCCACTATGGGATGATTGGAAATGTACTACCACCGCGAGGTAGCAGTAGAGAGGTGATACATATAGAATAGCCGCTAATTAGTTGCGAATATATGTGGTAAGCCTGTCCCATTCTAGATTGCAGTCGCGCCACCAACATACAGAGCCCAACATATGAGACTCTACTTTTACCGATCAGTCTGATTTATAAATGACAAGACCAATGTCTACGAAGTTCACCGCTATATTTACCATTATTATCTTGCAATAATTATCTTGCCACTAAAATACCTCAAATCAAAATGTCCATCCAGCAACTACCCCCAGCTACCTCAAGAGCTCACCTCAAGGAAGAGACAGCCCGCGAGGCAATAGCCCATCACCAACAACCTCTGACAGCCAGTCAACTTGGAGAACTCCAAACCTCGGATGGTTGGCAGAGCGCGATCACCTTGTGGATATGGTATTTGAACCGCGCACTCAATTCTACAAACGACCCTCTTCACATGATGGAGCGCGATTTCGAGGGTGATATTCATCGTCTCTGGCATTTAGTTATCGACACTGCGAAGAACACTGATAGAGACGATTTAGCACAAGATACGTTAGTTCGACAAATTCTTTATATCAGAGAATTGGGGGCGGTTACTCGACATCCAAACGAAGAGAACGGCGGGATTTCCTCCGTCTCTCTGAACGGTCAGAGGATATGGAGTGACCTTCCATATCTTGCTGAAGATATCTCCAAGGCTTGGAAAGAACACTGCAAATTTTCAGTAGAGCAGCGCACCAATTTTGCAGCGTTCATTGCTCGCTTAGCTTCAGTGGGTGTCTGTGGCAATGCGTTGACCGTCTGCGCGCTTTTGCTTTTCAAGGACGCTCTCGAAACACCAAGACCTATTTCACAGAATTTGGAGAGCAACCAAGTACCAGTCCAAGATCTATTACCTGCTCTTCATTCATGGATGTTCTTCGCCCCTCACAAGCTTATTAGACTGGCTTTGGAATCTTTCAGCGATTTTACTGTCACGGATTCAGCTTTTGGTTCACTGGTTGAAGATGAGAGTCTCCCCGCATCTGGCTTTGATTTAGAAAGGTGGGATATCTGGGAAAGGCAGCTTTTACAGCTAATCAACTGCGGCTATCAGCCAGTAGTCGATGATGCGACGAGTTTGTTGCATTCGATGCGGATTGAGGGTCATCAGCCATTGTAATACTTGCCGGTTCAATGGAAAAGTGCGGTGTTCTTTCTCCTACACCACTCTATAGTTCTATTATCCTCGATACTTATGTGTGAGTAAGCATTGTTCGTGTGAAGCTCTCTCCTTTTCATTGCAATAAAAATTGACCTTTGACGGAGTATATTCAAGAGACTAGAAATCAAAAAGATCCGCTAAAACAAAACGCCTAATGCCCTCTAAGTAATTGCAAGGTTTTCCAGAATTCAGTGCTAATAATTTAGACCAAAAGCAATACACCACCGCATCAAGACTCAAGGACCAAGCACTAGCAATCTGGTATCCGATTTTCCCACTCACTTTAAAGCTCAACTCCAAGTGTAGAATCCTCCACGACAACTTGCCTCTGGTGTTATCACTGACCGTGGCTTCAATAGCTCAACCTTCAACTCGAACTGCGCGGTTATAAAATCCGTCAATTGCCTAGAATCAGTTTGAGGGTCCTGATCCTCCTGATGATTTCTTGCCAGAACCTCCAGCACCCTGTTTTGCGCCAGGTGAGGCAGGTTGACCACCAGAGGTTTTCCTGGGCCCTCCTGTAGGTTGAGCGCCTGCGTTTCCCTTCGCAGGTATTCCCGGAGATGCCATCATGGAATTCCCTAGCATCTTTACCAAATCTGCCTGTGTCTTGACTTTGGCCTTCGGTGGAGGTACCCCTTTCCACTCAGTAGTCCATATAAGATTAGAAATCTCCTTGACCTGCGCCGCAGTGGCCTTGAGGGCGCCATCTATAGGCTTCCCTTTGGGTGTTTTCATGAAAAACATGGCTCCTTTCCAGAGAAATCTTCTGTCTCCAACATCGGTGCCAATGAGAGTCTGGAGATCGGGTTTCGAGATGGTGGGCCGGTGGCGGATTTGGACGCTCGTTTGTGGAGAGTATTATCCCCATAAACCTGAACTATAGAGTCTTGTATAGTATGAGGTAACACTTCTCCAGCCTCGAGAGAATTTTGTTGGTGCCTAATATTGTTGCGGTCTGGTAGGGCAGTCACTAAACTTTGCTGAGATATCAGGACAGTTAAAACTGCAAGGTAAATATGGCGGGTGAACGTTGTGAAGTAGGGGTCAGTGGTACAAGTTTCCGTTTGTTGGAAATCTGTGTGGCTGTTGCAATGCTGTTTATACGGGCTGTGAAGATGATGAAAATGGAAGAGACTTGATATGCGTTGAGCTGGATAATCTTCGATCTATGTATGCCTTTTATAGCCAGCTTTAAGTGGTGAGATACGAGCGCTGTGTTGCTTTCAATGCTAATTCCACGGTGTTTAGGGTGGCGAGGTATAGGAAGATGGATGTTAGGTGGGCGGAAGATAACAAACATTTAAGGCAGTGTAGTGACGCTGAAAATCCTCCATCTACGAATCGAAGCACAAAACAGCCACAAATGATTACTGAATTCTCTGCTTCACCTGTAGATCCTCTCATAAGTGACCAGAAGGTAACCCATAGGTGGTAGAATTAAAATAGAACTGATAGGGATGTCGCTCCCAGCGGCACTGGGTTTGTGTATAGTCTCAATTTCGATGCAGCCGAGCCGTGTGTACAGCCTAGCAGTATATGGTTCATGCTAGTGATTTAGATCCTAGTCCGTAAAATTGTTGGTTCTTGAACTGGCTTGGTCTTTTGGCCCATTGGATTGTTGGTTGTGGAGATTAAGGTGTTAGTTCGTATGTTTTGAATTGGCTTCGTCTATTGGTCTGTTAATCTGTTGATCCTTCAAACGAACAGCTTCTGCTTCTTGGCATCCATGTAGAATTAGAGACCATTAAGCCTTTATGCTTAGATATACAGCCTCTTTTTGTTAGGATTGTTTAATTTGTTGTCATGGTGTTTTAAATCCTCTTTGTTGCTGTACGAATAGAACGGGCTCTTAAACCTTCCGCAGAGGATGCTCTAAAGAATCTTTGAGCAGAAAAATCCACCTGGTCAGTCCTGAGCCCCAATCCTAACATTATCCTGTACCTCAAGGCTTACTATTCTGTATTGCGGACATTGGAAGGAAATTGTGAAATGCGTCACGGGCGGCAGACTTCATATAAAGCCTAAGAGTATTCCCTCTCAGTTCAAAATCACCACACGCAGCATCCCTTCCACCTTCGGTAACAGTAATTGCTCAATTCTCTATAAAGAAGCGAATAACCCAATCTCCAAAATGTATATTACCACAATCATATCTACTTTAGTGGTTACTTGCGGTCTTTTCACGGCTGTACACGCAGTGTCTCTACCACCAGGAGTATGTGCTCCGCCCCGTTTTACTATCGCAAGAGCTTCATACTAAATTTTAAAAATCTAGGAGTGTATAATGGATGGCGCATATGGATTATGCGAGCAGCTAATTGAGGTTCCACAACGACGTGGTGACCCCATGTAAGAACTACAGTAGCCGTATGCGATCCTGAACCAGAACGCAGAGTAAGTTATCCTCTTGTGGTTCTGTTAATTGTATTTGGAGAAATCTAGTTGACATGTCCTCTAGTGTCCTTTCACCGGAGCTGAATGTCATATCGACCTGCCCTCACAAGTTGTCAATTGCAATGTTGAAGATTGGAGAGAAGAAGGTTATTGAAAGAAACCATGATTGTTCATAATCTGGAGTTTGGGAGTTTGGAGTTTGGAGTTTGGGATATTTAGGTCTGAAAACCTTTAAGTCTTTGAGGTTCTTATTTTAAATTGCCGATCGGAGCTTTTGATTATGAGTACTCGTTGCAATTTATCCTCGTGATTATGAATTTATTGGTCTTACCTTGTGGAAACTCAGAAATATTCAGATCTTGTGCTAAGTTCACTCCAGTCCCACTTGTTTCTCTCTCCGTCTAGAGGTTTACTTGTTAGGAAGAAAATTTCAAGTTTCAAGAAGCACCATATAATAAAGGATATTAATGCCTCTAGAATCAGTTTCTAAGAGAGTATTGAAATTCAGCCGAGTGATGGTTTGGGTCATTCTTTGTTATATTAGTGTCGGTTCGCTTATACGTATGATTATAGTTTATGATCACTTTGAGTGCGCTGCACTACTGTGTTTATATCGCATAGGTGCTAGTTGTATTTTGGTAGAATTTCTCACTATAATGACATAATGATGATATTTATTATCTAAGTATCCTTCTGGACCTGAAAAACATCTTCGTTGACCGAAAAGATCTCGCTTAGTAGCTGTCCCACCACAGTCGGATAACTTTGCCCCTTTCTTAAGCGAGCCGCAAAAGTCAGACTTTGAAGCAACAAAGAGCCTTTCAACAGCACCAATTTGTATGTGTTACATTCATGCAATCATGCGGCAAACATGCCCCACTCATTTCTAAATTCGCCACACAGCACTTTTAGGTTCTGCAAACTAATCGATTGTTGCAATACTTCCGTTTGCAGAGAAAAGCTATACTTAGCTCTTATTTGTATCCATTCGCTGCCTGCCTATAAAATTTTCAAAGAAAAACTTATTTACACTCTTGTCATTTTCTACGATTTACTTTTTTCTGATACCGTAAGCTCTTGAACATGTCTCAACTCCGAATAATTCGTGAGATAAACTGCAGGAATATGCACATCTCACTTGTGACCACCAACGACTTTACGGAAATCAATACCCGTGTGTTAGTATTCCCAGCGAATCATGACTTACGACCAAATGGGTGGGTCAGTATAGCATTTCCAGTTTATCTTTTTGTATCAAAACTACTTTTGCCTCTCGTCCTGCTATCAAGTTTACTTTGGAAAACCCATCACATGAAGTTCAACACATGAGCAGTGCTTTGATTTTGGTTTCTTTCACTGTTCTAATCAAACTGACACCGCAATTTTACAGTTGAGTACCACAGAGGAAGATGATCTACCACAAGATCTGGTATATGATGCAGCAGGGAAAGGACTTCTAGAAGAAATGGTTGCCAAGTTTCGAAACCCGGGCAAGGAGGGTATGTTATACCGCTCATCAACCTACGGCCTGGTCAATATTACTACTATGCTTCTTCATGCTATCCCCCCGATCTGGAATGATAAGTATGTGTTTTAAACCAACCTCCAACTCTTGAGATCACCGCGACCATTTGCTAATTCGAGAAGTTGGCATGACAAGAATAGTAACGGAGCTCAAGAAACCTATGATCAAATGCAGCTTCTCTACGACAGAGCGCTACTGAATTATGAGCCGGGAGGCGGACGAGAAACTGTTATTGCGCGTCTCGGATATGGGTATCAGGGTCAATATAATTGGCCTGCAGCAACTGAAGCGGAAATCGCATTCGGAGCAATCAAAAGAAGCAGTCCAAAAGCAGGAAACAAATACGAGTCTACAGATAGGATTACAATTGTATTGAGTGCCGAGATGGGACAAGACGTGGAGGACGTGTTTCTTTATCAATTCCAGTAAGTTGATCTTCGACTTTTCACGTTCATCGGAGCTGAAAAAGCCTGTTAGTCTATTCTTTCCGGAAAGAGGCGATGGTCTGCAGATCGGCGAGAACAATTCCTTCACAGGTTCATCACCAAAATCATGGCCAGTGAGTTCGAATCAAGAAACAGCACGTGTTACTATGCTTTTTGGTAATCGACAAGCCTATCTGGGTAGGTCTAAAATTTACCCAGTGCTGGCGAAGCCGGCTACAGGCAGCTACCCACTATCAGAGAATCTAAAACCTGCAAGCAGTGGAGCAAGATGTTTACGGACTCTGGAATCAGAGTGCCGACATTCAAGGCCAGTCGACCCGGATCTAGAAGATTCGTGTGACTCCGATTGGTATGATCAATACGACATCGCAAGCCCGAGTAGAAGAGACCGAATGATGGATGAACGTATAGCAAGATGGGCTGAGCAACGACAAGCGGCAGACAAAACAAATGATTTGTATGGAAAGTCTCAAGGTCAAGCCGTCGACCACCAGGATCATGGCCACAACCAAGTACAAGCTGTGATGTCCGAACTGAATCGACTGGTAGGACCCCCCAAACGGCAGCCATCACCATTAGCATCCAGCATTGTCCCCTATCCTGTGGTTAGCAATCTAGTGACGGAGAATCCAGGAGCTGTGATTGTTTCGAGTTCCAGAATATCTGAGACGGAACCCAAACCTCGAGCTCGATCTGTAGAACACCACATATCAAATTCTGTTGCTCAGCCTGTGCCACAGCCAAAGGTCGAGCTAGAAGCCGAAGAACCTAAGATATGTGGATGGTATGGGACTACAACCGGAACGCCTTGCAAGAGACGTGTAAGAGTGGGCAAGAAACGTTGTCATCATCATAAAAGGAAGGTTTTGGTATAGGGAAGACTGGAAATGCCTATATCAGTCGAGGCGTATTTGTTTCCTTAATATATGGACTGTTGAAATGTATAGTGAAGTGGACTTTCTTTAATGTGTCCACCAATTCTCATCTTATCCTTGCTTTTGTCACTGACTACAATAGGCATATAAATGGACCGATAAGCCAATTGTCATCTACTGCCAGTCCAACCAAGTCATCTATACTATCTTCTAGTGGTTCATCCTATTCGATATCCTCCTGAACGTTCTCACCATATACATCCGGTACTCATGATGGATGGCCAAAGCTCGCCGTATGTCTTAGTATGACATAGACGAAAATGTTGAGGACAGAGGACCTAAATATCTAGTAGTTGGAGATATCCCCCCCACACACCAAAACCTAGTTAAACTGGCCATGCGAGATCCTTTGGACACCATGAGATGAAATAATGAAGTGAAAGATCGTTTGAATCATTCATCATTCATCTAGATCCACAGTACATTGCCAACGAGGGAAACAGAACAATGGTTTGAATCCACTTCTCCCAAGTAGCAGTGATCATTCGACGGATTTGAAAGTCGTATGTCAACAAAGCAAACAACAGTGCAGGATATTTGTAGTCCACGATGGGACAATGCACCAAGCCACCTCTCAAAATATTGGCTCAAACGCGACTACCAACCACGAACAATCAGACTTGCAAAGAAGCTAACAACAATTCCAAAATGTCTCATCCGGGTTTGAAAGAGTCTCTAACCTTTCAACTCAGCTTCTTCAATGAAAAGTGTGTTCAGTCTTTTCCTACTTGCAACTATATATGATATCACGCCCACCTGCTTTCCATCCACCAACACATTATCAAAAGGTCTCTCCGCCAGCTTACAGAAATATATACAAGAATTCCCGATCACGAATACCGCACCCTATCTATCTGATCAAAACGAACAAATCTACTCCAAAAACACATTCCTGCCAAATCTTGTCTCCTCCCAGATCCAATCATCAAGAGAAGACACACACGCCTTCCCTAGCTAACCAATCCATTCAAAAAGGAAAACAAAAAAACCCCATATAGCAGAATAAGTGACTTGAAAAGAGGAAAGAGGATAAGGAAAAAGAAATGCAAAAAGACCACCTCACCAAGCTCCAGCGCGCCATCCTCGAAGCTGAGCGGGCACGAGAGCAGGCGGCGCTCTTTGCCGAGTCGGCACGTCGTCAAGCGGAAGTGCGAGAGCGGGATCGAGCGAGGGAGGCGGAGGAAGGAGGAGAGGAACGTGGAGAACTAGGTGGGCACAGTGGATAAATGAATGGACGGCGCTTGAGATGTTAAGCAGCATGAGCGACGATGGGGAAATGATGACAAATATAAGAGAGATAACATGAGAAAGACATACTACTATAGAAGGGTGAAATGTTGATGCAGCTTTGTTTTTGCCCAATTATAATGCCTTCCACATTTATTCTTCGCATCTGACTGTGTAACTTTCGTTGTTGGTAAGATCTTAAGCAGCAATTGAACTTCTCACAGCCAAAATTCATCCCACGAAATATGCTATCAGTCACTTAAAATAGGCAGAAATATTGCTAAAAAAGTGAATTGACTATTCAGATCTTCTGTGATTTTTGATTTTCGTTAAAGTGTATACCTTACATGCAAAAACGCCTCGCTGTGTAGTACCTCCGAGGGTCCTTTGCTGTTTACCAATGCTATGCTATGTTATGCAGAAAATCAAATCCGAAGTTCTTATATCAAAGGATCTCCGTCCGATTGTACAAAAATTAAAACACGAACTCAAGAACTTTTGGTGACCTATAAGTTTCTACACCCCTCTTCCCAAACACATGTTCGATCTCTAGAGAAGATTTAGGAAGCCTCTTTGCTCCCACCCCCTAACGTCGAATCTCCTGCCGAGTTCACTCGATTAGGTGTCACGACAACTTTCGCCCGTAGTGCCGCGCGAATGTCATGGACGTTGCGATTTCGCCAGTCGGCAGCCCCAGAAACACTCAGAGGCCAAAGCACCTTATTTTCCTTAGACATCCACTCCTTTACTTTAACAGGTTCATGACTTGTCATAATATCCAGCTCCCTTCTCAGTTCTTCGCAATAGAAGTCTAGGGGTAAATCATTGACATCGTCGCCAAAGGGGTTCTCCAGCTCGTTACCAATGGCGTGCAGGCCGAGGATGATATAGGCGGCAGCGATGGTACCAGGGATGGTGATCCATTCCAGGGCTCCGTAAAGTTGGAAGGGGAGAAGGTAAACGTAGAGGAGCACGATTTGGGAGATGAGGATGTTATAGCCGACAGGAAGGGGAGTAGTAAGAACGCGTTCCGCAGCGGCCATGGTGTCGGTGAGAGCGGCAAGAGATGTCACTGCGAATTAATTAGTAATTGTACATGGCATCTCTTTTAGATAGGGAACGAACAAATTTGACCCAATACAACCGGTTTGGCTAACGTGCCGTTGAAGGTGACCTCCTCGATATACGAAGATAAGTGAGTGAGGATTTCGAGGGGCAAATTTCCAAGAGGGCGTTGTGCACGCTTAATTTCTTTCCGTGGGTTACTCTGTGCGAAGCTCAATCCCAGATAGTTTCCAATTGTCTTCAGTGCTCCATATTTGTGCTTTGAATCGGCCTCTGGGGTATATGCTTCTTTGGCAAAGGTATCCAAATGGCCAACCAAACTTGCAATATCATCATAGTGGGCATATGGCTCGAATCTCAGCTTGTGCTTCAGAGAAACAGCAAAGGCAAGGATCATGTTGATTGCTGTTATTTTTGCAAGCAGATCATCTCTCTCAAATTCTAGCTCCGGACGCTCGTCAACGTGGACCCAGATGTAGCGTGCCAAATTGCGAGATTGGACAGACAGAGTAGCCCAGGCTTTTCGACCGTCGGAATAACGCTCGTATGCAGTGGTACTTCGGAAGGATAGAGCAAGACCGACAACGAAACCAAGGACCGTGAGGAGAAGAGTATTAACGGCCACTGCTTATGTGTAAGTTTAAGAACCTCCCGTTGGCAAGCATGACAACTTACAGCTGTGAAAGAACTTCGAAATGCAAGTTATAAGTGTGGCCCAACAAGTAATCCAAAGCAGAGGTACAATCATACGGGGGAGCACACTACCATGCATCCGCATGAAGTATGGAAGCTTTGAATGCCTATCCATATCTCTCGGACCGGCCTGGCCTTCTATTAGCTTGGTACATATAAACAGGTATCCTTTAATGGCAGAATACGTACAAAATAATCCTCAAAGTCAATCTTACTTTCCCGCTTGTTAAAGGGCATTGGGGTTTGCATGCCGCTCTCCAGTAACTCAAAGGTCGACACCCGCGAAGACATTCCAGGTTGCTGTTTCATTAAACTAGGATTGTTGCGAGGATCGAGGTGGTCTGCTCCAGACGAGATACCATGAGAAGCTGCTCCTGCTCCTCCACCAGTATGCCCACCTCCACCGCCGCCGCCCGAGGTATTGGCTCCTGCGTCTTCGGCCATTGTGTGTATAGTGTTAGTTGTAGGCCACTGAGGATGCCCAGAAAGAGTGTGTTTGTTGAGAAAACTGGTGGTAACACGAGGCGTAAGGGAATCAACACTGAAGACCCCTTTGTTGGATGAAGTACAGAATGGACAGTAGGAAAAAAAACAGAGAAATTGTTGTTAGTGAAGAAGTGAGGAAGGAGAGCAATTGAAAAGTAGAAAAGAAAAGCTGTATGCTATACGAGGGCGGAACAAAGGAGCGCCCCCCTGTACCTGGCAGTCTGTCAGGGGCAACGCCTCACTCGCGTATGTGGAGGAGATTCCGGTTGGAAGCGATTCAGACTGCTGAAGAGCGGTGGGGCTCTTGGCTGTGGTTTCAAAGCAGCGTCTAGACAACTGTACTGTACACGTACGGTAGGACGTGGTTGAGCTTTGGCGTTAGCTGCCTCGATGGGGATTGCAGATTGTGTCCTTCTTTGTGTTTGGTGTTGGAATAGAGGATCCAAATATAGACAGGGCTGGTGGATTGCATGGCGCAATAGTTGGGTGTGTGCCATTCTTTGTGGGGGAGAATAAATAGAACATGATATCCAGTCGTTGTCCGTCTTGTCATGTACAGAAGAGCACTGCCAGTCCAAGCCTCGACAGTTATTGATTCGGGAATAGCGTCGGGTAATCCCCGGTACGTACGGGTACGCGTGCGGGTACTTCCTGAACTTAAGACTTTTATAATCTATTGGACCACTTGGCATTGCTCTGGTTGATGCTTAAATATAAGTGTGTTGCAGTTCTATCTTTCATCAGCTTTTCGCTTCATTTTTCCATGATATTGGTGGCAAGGGTTTGGTTTTACGGTACTGTAGCTATACCCCTTACTTATAACTCCATACTACAATAATTGGCTCTGCAGAATGATCGGCGTCAGCCCCCAACGCCTGGCTAGTTTCAGGGGTGGAACGGTGGGTTTCATTCTCCTGTCAGTGCTTCGCCCAACACATCATACAACTAGACTACAGTACGGTACGAATATACATGAAACATCAGACCAATTGACGTCTACGCTCCGGAACTCTATCATCCCATCTCATCTCAGACTCGAATAGTAGAATAGTCAACTTGCTTGGCAGGGGGAAGTCTGGAACTACAGAAGAGCACAGTTCAGGCGGGGGGAGGGGATATATGCATTATTCAGGAGACGTAGAGGTTTGATACCGCTGTCCTTTGACCTCTTCCTATTCTTTCATTGTAGTTAGAACAGGTGGAAATAAAAGCATATAATCATCCTTCATGAAACCTTCGACGCTTATGTCATGACCATGTCTGGAATTATGGCTCGTGCTAGAATTAACAGGCCTGAAAATACAGGCACATATCAAGCTTTTCTAAGCCAAATAGGCGGTTCTTATAAAAAGCTTCGTCTTCGAGACGCAATTACAAACCACGCGGGAAGTACTTATTAGTCAATATAACATGGGACATCTTGTTTCTACACACTCAATTACTGTAAGGACAGAGAAGCTTACAACAACTTATACCATCAACTTAGTTAAACCTTGCTATATGAAATTTATGTAAAAAGAATCATGTTCAGACTCCTATTACTTCCTAATGCTAAATCTCCAAGTATTTCAAATCCCACAAAACTCTCGCCTTCCCTAGAGAGTCATCCAGATTAACCTCAATAGGCCTCTCCGCCCGCCAGTTTCAAAACCTTTGGATTCAGTCTCGTCCCACCTATCAGCTCCGTCGAATCTTCCACACTTGACGGTATTGGCATAGTTTGCTTCCCATGAGGACCAAAGTACGGATTGATGATAGTGTTTGGGAAGTTGAGGTAGCGGGAAGGAGAAACCACCCATTCTTTGATTTTGTCAAAGTTGCGACATTCGTGCTCAACCTGAAAGTCAGGCCAGACATTTCTAATGGAGGAAATAAAAAGTCAGAATTGCATGCTAAAAGTGTTCCTCTATTTCTTGTTTTTATTTTTCGGGGATGGCCAGCGTAGTGAAGTTCTTCCGACAGGCTCAGACGAAGATAGAAGAAAGAAATAGGAAACAAGGCTTCATACATGTAATCCGGACGATAGCTATATGTTATAACACTAATGTCGCCTTGGCATTGAATCGTTTGACGCAGGTCATCAATACAATGAGATAAATCTTCAATTTGCCCCCATTATTAGGTCTCTCATCTCAAAATAGTGGAGAGGGTAACCTACGCAATTTGATTGTATGAGCATCTTCTGCATTATCATAGTCTTTATCGACCTGAGTTAGCTGACTGCAGAAACTTAATGTGCATGTTCTTTCTGGGAACGACTTACAATCCTTATATACATACTTTCGAATATAGTTCTGTGGCTAGTCAGTACAAGCATACATGGATCTGAAACCAAATGTACTAAGCAGTGTAGCTGGTGGAACATATTAATCGTGCCCAGGTAACCCGTGTCCACTGGAATTGAAGTACGAATCATTTTGTGAAGGTCTTCAGCTGACAAGACGAAGTTTCCCGCTTGATTTAGATGGTTAGTGAGGTTTCCTGCAGTTCTAATGTGCTTAGCGACTAAGCTTACCTTCTGAAATATCATCCCACGCCTCGCTAGACTCAGGTCGCGGATCGCCATTAAACTTGTTGCGGGCGAAGAGTGAGGTGTTGAATGTACGAGCTTCATAAGTGACAGCTTCGCGCACTGGAGCTAAATTATGCATAGCCTCAAATTAGACATTATTCTGACTGATTGTATATGAATGAAAGGAGCTTACAGTAAACAAAATCAACACCATTTCTAGGACCACATGTCTGCTTGCTTTGATCGTATATGTAGACATTCATTAGAAATACAACTATGTTGGTAGTGAAAAGAAAGACGTTTAAGAGCCAAACATTCCGTTTCGCGTTGGCTTTGGTGAGAAATTGTGCGTTGCTCAATCGTGGGTCTTCAGAATCTGTGCCATCCCAGCTTGAACGAGAGTCACGATCTAGAAGGGCGGTGCCCAAATTCTTCTCCTCATCTCTGCTAGACATGACTTTACTGAATGTAGGAAGCTACTGGAGGGAATAGTTGAATGGGAATCAACGCAGCTCGGTGTTAGTAGGTTAAATTTATGCAAATAGAGGCGAGATTGCAAAACTTCAACAATCTAAGTACTACAACGCTTTCTCTCTTTTCTAGAGCTGATCAAGGCTTTCAAAAGAGTTGTGCCAGAACTACTGATAAGAGAGAACATTTCGAATTGTGGAGCTTGAAACTATGGAGCTAAGCAGTACCTTTCCGATTTCAGCATATCACTCGCAAAGGTGGTCAGCGAGCTATGCTCGATATGGGGGAAGACGTTGGTCACTGGATAGCATGCCAAATCCCTTACGAAGTTTTTCGGAGAATAAGACGCTAGCTGCGGTGAAGTTGCATATCCCGAATAGTTCTGCTGATGGGAGATTTCGTTTTCTGCAAGATAGATAGCTTACATCCGATGGGGTACTGACAGCTGAATTGGCCACAACGCCAACACTACAAACTCCTCCGCAGAGAGCACATGAAGTAGAAACGGTAAAAGGTAACGTTAGATAAATGTGTCAAAAGGTAACAATCGGAGGTAACCTTGACTTTACTAGAAATGGACGTCACTACCCTGGCCAGAACCTCAGATCATGACATCTAATAAAGTAGTTTACGCACATCTTGGAATTCTTTCAGATAATGTTTATTCATGTTTGTATGAAACTTGAATAGAACTTGCAGCCTCTCGGATTTGCATTTCTAAAGCAGTAATGATTCGTCACTCACTCGTAAAGCTTTGGAAGGAGAATATCCTCTCTCGAAGTGATGCTCGTGAGGTTATAGCCACAATTCTCTATCTGTGATGCCCGACAACTCTCCAATTGGCTGCTTGTCATTGAATATGCTGCAGATCTCACGAATATGGGATACCACATTTCGGACCAAAGATTATTTGGAATTAATCGGCATCAAGTGAAAAAATGGGGAGACGGGGAAAGTCACTGCCAATGGACGGACTTTGAGCGAGATATTGGTTTGGTTTGACGCCTCAAACCAGAAGTTATATTGCTGTCGCTGCAAAAAGAAGCCTTCTATTGAGCACTAGTTGAATATACGACTTCAGCTTACGTGTCGGGAATGAGCTAGGTATTGCACGAGACATACGCCTGGCTCTCCTTTCAGTTCATAGATCATGATATATATAAGAGACCTTGATCTCAAGGAAATCAAAACCACCATCCTCCCTCCGCCAGCTACCTACAATACAGTATAGAATACGCGTTTCACTTACAAAGCAACGATAGTTTTTCACGGCCTAGAAGCCTCTCCTCTGAAGTAACTTCACCATGCAATTTATTAACGTATCTCTGCTCGCCCTTGCTGTTTCTTCTGCTGTTGGGCTACCGTTAGTGGGTAAGATGGAGAAACGTCGACCATGCTTCCTCGTCTATGAAATCTACTTGGGATACTGTCTTCCAGCACTCACCAATACCACTGCCCCAGCTGATGCCACTCTCCCCGATGCTGGTGCTTCGAAGATGATTCGTGCAAACCTGGTTTCTGATGGGATTGATGCCGTTTAATGGCTGTATCTGAATATCACCCAGGTAAGTAAATGAGATATAGTTATTATAGAAACGCTAATATTTCAGGAGAAATTGAGCGTGTATGGGCACTTTTCCTTGCCGACGAATCGTACAAGAGGGATATTGGATGTATGGCTTTTTGGAGAGTTCGAGCATTTGGAAGAATCCATCCATTAATGCCTTCTTTTAGTTTAGAGAGTATCCAGTCATTACAGCGAACATAAATCTTTGCTTTCCCCTGCTGCGTCAAAATCCAAGTTTTATTACGTATAAGAATTCCTATAATGGGAAACATCGCAGTGCTCGGAGGAGATAGTGACTCTTTCCTGTCTCTGATATTCGCGCTAAAAGTTCAGCCCATTCCACATATTAGTACTTCTAGCATACTTACGATCGTTCATCGTAATCCTAGTTATCACGCCGAGTTTAAATGATCTCTTGTAGACGCTAACACCATAGGACGTTATGGGCAAGGCCTAGGCAGCTTAATCAGCAAGTTGTGTTACATATCTTTGGGACTGTTGTTGATAAAGGTGGCTCTGAGCTTCAAATTGAGTGCAACCAATACCTTATCTCTATGTACGCATTTCCGCTCGCCTGCTTTAAGCAACTTGATAGAGCCATGCTAGCGAAAAACAAGAATGGAGGTGGAAGAACGATTTCGATTATTTCAATAGTCAAGCGCTGCCGTAAAATTCGGCACGGCAAGAAATGTCTCCAGTCTTGAATGTTTTTCACAGAGTCATCCTGATGACCGCAGTAGTAGACAGTAATTATGACCAAAGTTGGTGGCAAGATCTATCGATCTCGAAGCCTATGATTCTAATCTTCTGCGCCATACCTGTCACAATCTAGAATTTCTTTTAAAACGCGTTTACAAATCGACCAGTGATAGTGCTCAAGAAGTATATACAGTACCATAGACAATAGCATAGATAGAAGTAGTCTGAAAGGCGACGCTGTAAATGTATATTTATTCTATTGTTGTAGGTGTGTACCCTCAATCTAATCGAGATGTAGCTCACTCGTCATCCAGGTCGCCACTTCCAGTCAAAGGCCCAGCAAGACCCTTCATCCTCCGACCTAACAAATCATCTGTACTAGCCAGACTTACCATACTCTTTTGTCTACTGAATTTTGGCTTTTCACTTTGTGACTTTCTTCTTCCCATTTCTTCTTTCAGCAATGAAACTTTCTGTTTACGTAAGTTGTTTTCGGCATCAAGTTTCGCTTTGCTGTTCTTTGAGATGCTCATCTCAAGCCCAAAATCTTCGTCACCACTGCTTTCCGTAGGACGTCTTCGATGATGCATCGCTCGTTTGCCATAATGTCCCAGCGGGGTTTGTAGTTCTCGCTGCTCGGCTTCGACGAAGATTTCCTCGATCCAACGACCGCAGCGAAAGATGTGTTTCCACCCTTCAGGAAAGACCCCTACAAACTGCAAAAACCCATGGCTGATGCCAGGGATCAGTACTACTTCGACCACTTCTCGATCATCAAATTCCTTCTGTAGATGCACATTATGCGACTGCTCAGCATGATGTTTTGCTTCTTTGGCGCGACGCAGACGACCAGCGAAAATCACAGTATCATCAACCAGTGGGTCTCGCTCGCCAGTTAAGAAATATGTTTTGGGAAACTGAACGAGGAGAGAGTCTGGAGCAAGAATGGGACACAATAAGTAGTCCTGACTGAAATCTGGTCGATTGTGAGGGCCAATATATAGAATGATCATGGCGCGCATCATTTCAGGAGTAAGTATACGATCACTGAAGTATGAAAGCATCGATGACATAGCAAGTCGAGTTTTCATTGGCTCGGGCCTATGAGACCCGGATGGTCGACGGGTATGTGCTCTGGTGAGAGTGGGAGAGAGGTCTTGAGGCGGAGCAGTAGAAAATGCGGGTTGTGGCGAGGTGAGGGATGACATTTCTGACGACGGTGACTTGATAGTCGGAGGCATAACCAGCGGAGCTAATTCTTCGCTAGGTGGAGGTGATGGCTGCTTTTGCGCTGAAAAGTAGTCGTCTACTTCAGCACCGGAATGATGTGGAGTGCCGGCTGTGAATGTATATTGCATACTCTTTCTCCGCATGATGTTGGCGTTTGTTTTCCTCATACGTCGGTCCTTGATCAATGACATTTGCTCATCTGTCATCCAATTTCCAATATTCATATCCAATCCGGGATAGATGAGAATCAAGCCTGTGGGTATTGGTAGCGAGGTCTCCCCTAAAAATCGTCGTGTATCTGTAGATCCAGACTCGATGATCATCAAGGTGAGACTCGTTGCTAGATTACCACCGGCACTATCTCCTGTGATGACTATCTGGGGAATTACAGCTCCAGACAAACCAAGGCAAGTGCCCCTACTTTGTATTATGGACTTATAAACATCATAGCATTCGTTAAGGGCATGTGGATAAGGGAATTCCGGCGCTTTCTTATAATCCAAGCTCAGAACTGGCAGTCCGGTTTTACCAGCCCAAGCCAGCAGCTTGTCGTCATTTGTTCTTGGATCCATAGCTACAAAGCCACCCCCTGGAATGTCTAAGACGATTTTGGTATGATTCTGGAGGGCAGACTTTGGCCCTTCGAAATATAGCCATGCATTTATTGGCTCGGTATAGTCGCTCTTGGGTGGTCTGGGTATTCGAATCTGCCGGGGTGGATATCTCATCAATCTTGGTCGTAAGAGCGCTTGTAACGCTTTCAAGTACGGCGTGGTGCCTTTATTCCAACTAACCCGCATGTGATCCACGGTCAGCATCGCCCTCACTTTTCGTACTTTGTCATCCGCCTGCTCGGCTGCAATGAGGTAGTATGCAGTAAATACGATACTAGCAATATCTCTCAGCCACTTCTTTCGGATTCGCATCGCAGACCAGAAGCCAGCGTCCATTGCGGTAGTTACCCATGTTGCTCGGAAATATGATCGAGTATATAGATTCGCGAGGGGTTCGGGAGATTCGAGATTAAGAAGTTTCCCTAGGTTTCGTGCAATGTAGAGATATAGGAGGGTTATTACGAGGGTCTGCCAGGGTGTAAGGATCTTCGAGAGTCGTCTAGATAGCTTGCGAAGGGTAGGCGGGCCATGGTTGTTCCCTCTGTGATGATGTCAGAGAAGTCACGGTTTGGGATTTGCGCAGCTCACTTTAAGAGGTAGAACGACCAGAAGGAGACCACAGCTAGGACCTGAATTTTCCGGAATTGGACGGAAGGACGCCCTAGGACATGATCTAGCTATCGTTAGCAATAATCACTCACTTATGGACAAAGATATCTCACCTATCATCTTGACAGGTTGGATTTAGTCACAGCCAGATTTTCATAAAACAAAGGGCGCTGATATGGTATGTAGCCATTGAAAGAATGCAGAAGATTGGGAATAAAAATGAATAACAGTGGTCTAACAATGAATGAAGTAGCAAGGTCTCGTACTAATAAGCTCTATGGGCTAATCATATTGTGGTGCTGTCTTTATTGTTTGGGCTGTGCCATCTGACAGTATCGGTTTGCTGCGGAGGAGTGAATTCTTCTGCGTTACATTGGTCGAGTTCGGTGCAAGATGATGCGGCGGAATGTCCATTTTCCAAGTGTATCACGTCGACGTGACACATTTAACATGTGAAAGGGTGACATAAGAATTCCCCGCAATTAATCACGTGGGATGTTAGCGTTGAAACTGTGATAGATATGCCAAGCAATATCCCCGCATCCGGTGGTAGCCGTACCAGCCCGCCTCCGCCAAACTCAACCACGACAAGTCTCTCCTCATTGAGCTGGTTGGAGCGTTGACGATTACAATGTCTGCAATACGACCTTTCTGGAGATGCGGAAGCGCCAGTATACGGCTCCGCCAGCTACAAAGACTCTCCACCACGGTTCAACCTACTCGAAGCTATTCTCAAGAGCACTCGAACCAATCTGGGAATGACCATGTAAGGATTGTGGAAGTTGGAGCTCGAGATGGATTGCAGAACGAGAAGAAGTCAATACCATTGAGCACTAAAATTGAGTTAATCGAAAGGCTCTCAAGAACAGGTTTGACAGACATTGAAGCTGGTTCTTTCGTAGCTGCAAAATGGGTACCCCAAGTAAGATAACTACTGCATTTCCGTTGTGCGAGTATTGACCTTCCGTTAGATGGCAGCTTCCGACAAAATATTAGAACATATCCTAAAAAACCCACCACAATCACCAACTCCAATTGCATACTCTTTCCTTGCACCCAACGCTCGTGGGTTAGCCGACGCACAGGCGATCCTAAAACAGCACCGATCCACACTCCTCTCGGAAGAGGACCTAAAATCCAAGCCCTCAGTTGAGGTATCCGTATTTGCTGCAGCGACCGAGACATTCTCACAAAAGAACTTGAATTGCGATATCGAGACGTCTCTTCAACGATTTAGGGCAGTTATACAAGGTGCTAAAGCAGACGGTCTGCGTGTCCGCGGATACATATCAGTAGTACTAGGCTGTCCATTTGAAGGTCGTGATGTAGATCCACAAAGAGTAGCAGCAATAGCTACAGATCTGCTTGAAATGGGGGCCGATGAGATATCTTTAGGTGACACTACAGGGATGGGTACGGGCCCTTCGACAAGGAATCTACTGAAAGCTATGCATGCGGCTGGGATACGAAATGAAGACATCGCTTGTCATTTCCACGATACATACGGACAGGCATTAGTTAATACAGCTGTGAGTCTGGAACATGGGATTCGGATTTTTGACAGTAGTGTAGGCGGACTTGGTGGATGTCCGTATAGTCCTGGAGCTACGGGAAACGTGGCTACGGAGGACATGGTGTACTTTATCGACAGCATAGGTATGAAAACAGGTGTTGACTTAGTTGCCCTGGCTGAGATTGGTGATTGGATCTCTGGAGAGATAGGGAGAGCAAATGCTAGCAGCGTGGGAAAGGCAATCCTAGGAGCAAGAAGGCGAAGCTCATAACATCAAAGAATGGCACAGGACTAAACCATGAAAATTTTATTGATAGAAATGTAGAGTGGTTAGTTGTGACAAGAGTAAAAAAGGCATTGACTTTTGATTTAGCATCTAATAAATGGGTGCGTGAAAGTGCGCAGTAGTACTCCAAGACCAAGATTACGAGAAGATGACGTAGGGGAAGGGGGAAAATTTAGATACTCAATTATAAAAGGCAACGAATATTAGACGAACAGAAGCTGGTAGTGCCAGTTGAATATAAGCCAAGAATGGGGGTCTTTTTTGAAATACAGATGTCTAAGTACTGGTAAACTCGGCACTAGGATAAGAAGTCTCATTACTGCGCCCCAGAAATGACTGTGCCATCTGAGCATTATAGATGAGCCAGTCTATAGAACAAACTCAATTGAAAATTGCAATAGTCCTCTTGACTCACCATTCTCCCAGCATGGCACTTACAATCAATGTCATCTTGCTCTCATCATATTTGAATGAAAGTCTTTCTCTTCTCGAATTCTCGTCTGCTGTAGATGTTCAAATGACGCATTAGTGATCACTGAGTCATTCAACTTCAGGTATCAGCCGTTCGATAGCAGCAGGGTCAATATAGGGTCGTGATCTCGTCCCATGTGTGACGAGTTCCGGATGATTTGCAACAACATCCACCTTCCAATGTCAGTACTGTCTCTAGTAACACTCGCACTACATACCTCTTTCACGATTTTATTCATCTCCATCTTACAGTTTCTTCTCGCCTGCTGCAATCCAGTAAGTGTCGCAGGATACGGGGTAAGCTTTGGTTTAGAGTCATCACCGGAACCTCTGCGCTTTTCATACCCCGTTGGCGCCGCATCGAACTTTGCGTTTGACTCTATACCATACGATACTAATCCTGGAGATGCGACTTGCGATTGGGTAGGAGATGTATTTGCGCTAGCGTGTTTGAATGCTATCATGTTTAGTTTAGTCCTTTGCCACATGGAACAGATGACTTACCTGTTTCTATTTGCTTCCAGATATTCTTGTAAGCAAAATAGTCGTCTAATAGGTTGTCCGTATATGACTTGACCAAATCGTAATCCACAAGCTCTTTGTCACCGGTTAATTCGCGGTAACCCTGCAATGTATTGTACTTTGTTAGGCAAGCGCTAGGTCATGATGTCAGTTATGCGTAATTCCGCCATATTGTGAATATGCGCCTACTGCGTTCTTTGCGGGCATAATGCAACCTTGCTTGGGAAATCTACAGCAGCTTGTCTAACAGATTCAATGGTCCACTCCACATCCGCTGGATCTTGAGTCGTATCTCCAATCCATGCGACACTGAGCCTAATTAGTGAATTTCCCCTAAATGTGAAAATTGATCTTACCTGAAACTAATAGCTGCTCTCCTATCATCTATCAAACGTTGTATTTCATGATGACTGTCAACATTCTTTTCACTCTCCAGGTCCTCAAAAGCTATTTGCAGAGCCAGCTTCACAGCTGATATGTCATCTTCGGAATATACTCCTATCGATAGAAGGGCAGTGAATTCCCCTCCTTCAATGAAACCTGATACAAAAGAGTCACCGTATACCTCCATGAAATCGGTGGGTTTGATTCCCGGTATTCTCCGTATATGATTCAAATTGTTCACTTTGAGATGCTGGCTTGTAACTTTCACTTGAAGTAAGAAGTTCAAGTCGCTTCCTTTCATATTGTCAAGATTTACAAAAGCTAAGTCTACTTAGTATATCAACCGGAACATTTTGGGGAAACTTCTGATGGTGTACACGAACCTCCAGAAGAGCTGTCCAAGTTTCCATTCTCTTTGATCGCAACTGCGCCTGCAAACGGTCAATATCGACCACAACCAGACGCTTGATTAGTTCATACCGCTAACATTCATTGCACTCGCTACATCAGCGACGCTATCCACGAACCTTGAAATCCAGACTACATTCTGTTCAGGTCTGGTCAACTTGCTTACATTTTGGAGCTCGGTATCATCATTCCCCCACTCCTCATCCTGCTCAACGGCATCATTGATGCATAGTTGCTGAGTGAATGAGTTGAAACTAAGTGATTCAGATCAGTTTGTTAGAGCCGATAACCTAAGTAAATGAGACTCACCCAGCGCCGATACTTATAGTCAGATTATATGGCACCAGATTGTTTGCCATATTATTAGCCATTGACATACAAGATAACTTTAGGCTTTTCTTCACTGCAATCTTTTTTCTCCGTCCAACTCAAGGGGCGTTCCTCGCAGCATCTGTATAACCTTTGACGGTCTTAATGTAAAAGTGTCGCAACATTCATAGACGTTAGGCTTGATCTCGTGAGCCAGAAAGGGATGCGGAGGCTGTGCTTCCGTGAACCCCATGTCCTTTTTAAGCGAGTTACGTTTCGCTTAACGCTGCTTAACTCCGAAATCTTCATCAAGCCCCTATTGTGGAGTCCGAGAGGGCGCTGGAATCGCTTGACTGAAGTACTGTTGTGACTAGGACAAAAAGTGCATATGTTCAGTTCCTCAAAGAATTTTTCGGAAGCAAAGGCAATATATATGCATCTTTTGCTTCTTATCTGCGCTACCGCGATCATTCTTGAATTGGGGAGATCCGCGGGTCAAAGTGCACCAGTGTCTTCATCGTATCGTACTACTGCCGGGTTCGACTCTATCATTGTCATCAACTCACCGCTTGAAAAACAAAGAGGTAGTATCATGAGATGCTATCTTGAAAGTGTTAGAGTTATCTCTGGATCCGTCATCCTGGGGTAAAGTTGGAAACAGTATGCACAGTTGGACTAACTCGCGACCCTCGGTAAGTTCCAGAAAAACTGTAATTTCTAAAAACCGAGGTATATGTTAAGCAAATGGTATATACAGGTGAAAGCTCTTAGAGCGGACTTTCCGGTAATCAATCTTGCTTGATAAATTTGACTGCTAGCATGATTGCGCCCAGGACTGTCATGGAATTAGAACGCCTTGAGCTGCTCTTAAAGTTGAGACACTGAGGATTGGCAGTATACGTTGTTGAATATTCTTGCTCCTTGAAACAAATCGGCCATTATCGAGTGTAAATGAAAGTAGGGTGTGCTAGGTAGTACCTCACTTCCAAAGTTCCAAATTTGGATTTTGACATATTCAAGATATATGCTTATACTTCACGGTGCCTCGAGCTACACAGAATTTGCAAATCCACTGTAAATTATTCTTTGAAAGAAAATTGTGATGAATTATTACATGGACTTCACTGTTCAGATGTGGTCCATATATTGAAATTGATGGTTGCTAAAGATTTGAGAACTTGTCAAGGAGTCTACATGGTTTGAGATATAGGGCCATTATGAGACTACCGATATTCCATTATATTACTTCTACTATGAAACTACTAGGACGAGAAACATACTAAAACTTGCTTGATAACGTTGCGTTAGTCTCGGTCAGTGATTACGTTTGGGAACATGACACCACCTTAGAGCCCCCTTGACATCATATCCTCCTCGACAAACCTCGTGAATAATTTTGAGTTGAGTTTATTTGGGTTCAGAGTGCAAAATCACTGAATCAATAGAAATTATCATGCAGTTGTTTCATCTATATAAGCTATTGCCTCGAAGCATTAGGGATCGAAATAATGTCTTTGCTTGGATGCCGAGGCATTAATCCTTATGGCCACCCAAAGTAGATTCTAAAAGACTGTAAAATTCAGCGTGAACTTATTCATAGATATTTTAGTTGCATAGTAACGAAGATACTTAATTTTTTCCGACTAGTATTGATTAATTTCAAAGAGCCCTTACTCTGCCTTACTCTGTCTTACTCGCAGTCAACTTTGTCTTCGTCTATCCCATGCAGCAAATCAAAATTGCTTAAGTTGAAAGTGTTTTGAGGAAAAGCATTAGCAGTAGAAGCATCATATAAGTGGGAAGATGTGAATTTTGATGCTATAATATGTGATGGCGAGGGCTGACTCTTTTCCCATGAACCGGGCTATATTAAAACCGTTTATTTCGGTTATTCATTGTTGCATAACACAAAAGAGTCATTGGCCAGGAGATCAGAGCTAGTGTGTTATCCGCATTCTTGCTTGAATTCAATTGTACTGTGCTGCCACGTTTTTCATATCTTAAGGCTTTTCTTCTTCTCTAACCCTACCACCTCCTTCCCAAACTTCACAAGATTTACAAAATTTGATTACATGATTTTAGGAATAGTTGCCTATTGGCCCAAACCTTTATCAAAGTGGTAGTGATTCCTTCCTTGGCACTATGGTAATATTATTTAGAGTGCCGAATATGGATTTTGCAACCCCTCTCGGGTAACACTTTCGAGATTGATTAGCGGCAGTTTATTTAGCCGTTTCTTTACAATCAAAGATTGATCAAGTAATGATTTCAAGTATAAAGGCAACTTTCACGACGCTACATTTTTGGATTTTCTATGTTCTATTCTCGAAGAGTACGACAATCACTATGCTTCCGTTCACTATCTTCATCAATGCTCTGCTGGTGGCAACAGGTGCGCAAGCACAACAAGCAAGAATGATGCGCTTCGCATGCTCTCAGCTGGTTGTGGAGCGACTTGATCCGCTTGTAAATCCTGGTGTAATTGGAACTCCGCATGTTCACCAGATTGTTGGGGGGAATTCATTTAATGCTAGCATGGAACCTGTAGCTTATGACTTGCCAACTGTGTCAACTTGCACAAGTTGTACATTTAGCGAAGATTTTAGCAACTACTGGACAGCATCACTGTATTTCAGAGCTCGGAATGGAACTTTTCAGCGCGTGCCCCAATTTGAAAACGGAGGGCTAACCCAGAGCGGTGGAATGACGGTATATTACATATCGCCATATGATGGAGTTAGCAATACTACTGCTTTCAGACAGGTCAGTTTATTCCTCAACGGGTGATAACAGTCAGAACTCGTAGCACTTAAAGTTGTCCAGCATGGCTGCTCAAGGAAGTCCATGGATGCCATTTCTCTATCACTTCAAGCTAGCATATGGCGATTTTCCGCTTAAGATAATAGACTGTCCCTTGATCTTCTGTCCCTTGATACGAAAATACTGATACTGAAGTTCTTAGGGTTTCCGAATGCTAGCTGGTAATCCGAATCTAAGGGGAACCGAAGGAGAGTCTCGTGGTATCTGCCACAGGTGTTTCGAAGGAGCGAACTTTGAACCATTTGGAGGGGCACCTTGTACTGGTAATGACACAACGCGTTTTCCCGATCATTTTTGTCCGGGTGGAATTCGTGCTCAAGTAACATTCCCTACTTGTTGGGATGGCGTGAACCTCGACTCTCCAGATCACCAAAGCCATGTTGCATACGCTACAATTCCTTTCGAGCCATATGCAGACCCCGTTGTCACGCGTCCATACACACCAGAGCTGCAACGTGGCCAATGCCCAGATACCCACCCTATTCACCTACCACAATTGATGTACGAGATCATGTATGATACAACACCATATAATGATAAAGGCTTGTGGCCAGAAGATGGAAGTCAGCCTTTTGTGTATTCATTTGGCGATGTGTAAGTCTGACCAATAGTTTGTACATGCCTTGAAACTAACATTTTCAGTACTGGCCATGGACAACATGGCGATTATGTTTTTGGATGGAAAGGCGATTCTCTTCAACGTGCACAGGATGCTCGATGTAACGGCGATGTATGCGAAGGTGTGCTTCTCCGTCAATCTGCAGAGGATTCGATGAAGTGTACTATCTCGCAAACAATGAAGGAAGATGTAAATGGCGATACATGTGAGCAATAATCCAAGAATCGAAATTAGTAACTAATAAGTTTGAATATAGGGTTGACTAGTTTGCCTGGTGGAATGAATATAAACTAAAATCGAAGTGACAGTAGGAGGTTGACAGACCATGCAGCAGCAATTATATGAATTTCTTTTCCGATAGAATGATAAATATACAGACACAAACTAGTATAATATTACCACATCACTTCAACACAATCTTCGCCCATATACTATGAACACATATTATGGTACTTATTATTGAGATCCCGCTCTCTTCTAAACTCTCCACCGGTAGCCTGCCAATTGTATGCTAATTCTACAACCAACATGTTTTGAGAGTTAGTAGTTTAAAAATGGTTGACACATGTATGCACGTCCATTCGAGCCCATAAAATTGGGGCTTTTTCCTCAAGTCATACATATAGATAGCTCTATTTGTAAATGAAGGAGGTGATGTGTTCTAGAAACTGAAATTTCTGGAATTCGTGTCTGTCGTTGATCAAAGCCCCTTTTTTAAGCGAAGATACAACCCCACTTGTCCAGGCAGTTTTAAATATTGCCATATGAATAGATCTATCTACAACTTAGAATAGCTTGGAGTAATCTATTACAAGTTAGTGAAGTCGTCTTGTCTGTTATATAGGGCTAGAATAAGCGGGCACAAAGAGGCTTCATTGGTAACATATTAGTGAATATTTACACTAGTTGTTAAATTCACTTCTATGCCAAGACATATTGTTAGCTTCAAAGTCTTACTTGAGAATAACAACAAATTTATTCAGCCTTATCTTCTTCGGTATTGCACTGGACAGATCTTCCTAGTGTTCATATTGATACGCTCAACTAGACCGAGTGCCTTTCAAGACAAAACCCTGTCGCCGAGACAGGTGCACAAATATAAAAGTTGAAACCATGGATCTGAGCGCTCCCAAACTCACACTCAGAATTTTCAAAAAGTCAGAGATGGAGTCCCATGGCAAAGATGAGACCTCCTTGGAGGCGATGGAGCCCACTGATATTACCAACATTGCAAAGGAGCCTACAGCTATTGAGAAAAGACCTACTGTCGCAAAGAAGACAGGAAAGAAGGCACACACCATGCGCAATGTTACACCAGGAGAGCTTCTCCCCCGCGTTATTGACGGCGAATTTGTGGGTAAAATCTTCCAGCCATTGAAGCACATTGATCTCCCTGGTCTTTCATCTGCGACAGGTGATACCGTCAAGTAAGTGGCAGCTCTCAACAACAAATCACATGTAGCAGCCACAATAATCTTGGAAGATGTCACATTGAGACTCCGTAGAGAATCTGGTGCTCTGTGTCGGACTGTTACAGGCACTAATTTCATGTATAGTACTCCAGAATCTATGTGTTCTTCTGCTGCTGCGCAAAGTATTATTGCACCAGAAGACGTGTCTGACACCATAAACACCAGCCCATGCCGCCTTCTTATAGGTCCTCGTGACAAAGTCCTCTGCTGCACGCTCGCAATTCACAAGAACAAAGGCATGAATATGGATGATCAACAAGAGTTCATGCACAAACTCATGTTCGAACGCCGTGGAAAGCTCCCAGATCGCACCATTGTAAGTATTGTTTTCACACATCCTTCATGTCCCCTACCACACGCTGCCAACCCACACTATCCCTATGGTCTACCTTAGCTAGTCAACCATAACTGATTTTCATAGAATACAACAAATTTTAAAGTCCCATGGCGCGAATTCGAAGCTATTATGGGAGTAGCAAGTCAAAATGATAACGGAATTCGCTCCGCCAGACTTTTTGCCTACCGTTCAGAAACGAAGGTTTACCTTGAGCATTTCGTTGAGATCACTGGCACTCGACCCCCAGTGGTTAGTTGGGCTGACAAAAAGGAGCTTGAGAAAGAGTAAGTTCTGAATCCCAGTGTTGTTATAGTGGGCTGATATTTTGAAAGGTGCTTGATTCGAGCCAGCGGTACCAACGTTACCTATACTTGCCCAACCCACTCCGAAACAACCCATTCTCTCTATCATGTTACATACTGGCGCGGAAACAAGTTGGAGGGATACTAAACCATGAATACAAATCTGAAGTGCGAAGGGATGTATTCTATATACTTGGATTCAGCCATCTGAAGCACAAATGGATCGTGCCATTGGCTAGAACTTCTTTCCATATAAATCATCACCAATTGACACTTTCATATCACAAGAAATAAAGGAAATTCATGATGCGAGGCAATGGAAACTCCTGTAATTGGGATACGAGGCATTTAGGTACAATGGATACCGTATTGCTATAGCGACCTTTTCCATGATGCTAAAAGCAATTGCGTAACTCTAGTAGGATAACTTCATTTTCAGAGCAATCCGAAAGCTCATGTGTCACAATACTTTACTTGATGGATGGCTATGTTCTTGCCAGTTGATATATTGGACCTGAAGCATTTGTCAAAAGGAGAAAGTCTGAACTGGTGGTAGCTGTCTGATTGTTTCTATATGCTTGATATCCTGAGTCCTTCCCACAGATCTCGAATCTAAGGTGTTATACTCGAAAAGTTCAAAGCTAATGCACTTTAGAGATGTTGCGACCTTCAATAACGAGTGCGCAACAAACATAATACTAGTTGTCAGCAATATAGTGATATTTGGAGCACTTCTTTGAAGCTGAACATTAATACCAAAAAAATGACCGGTCAAAAGGACAGGCTGCGAGAGAGTCTTGGTATGGCTCATGAGCATCCTGAAATTTTATCTCCAAGTCTTGAAAAATACTTGCTTCATGAGAAATATGCCTGTGTCATTACTTCTGGCACAGTGCGCATACATATGGGCTCTTGTTATGGCTGCGATCTTTACAATTATTTCGAAATTAGATACATTGATTATGACTTGACAAGTGCCCTTTCTTGTCTCGAACATAGCAATGTGTAGAAATGGTAGAAATGCTTGAAGAACTTGGTGATACAAGCTCGAAAAATTGAGCCGCTCTCCTGGGTATATTTCCATCTTACAGAATCCTTAGACAAATCCCAAACGTCCCCTAAAGCTGCCCCATTCCTCGGGGCTTGCAATTTCGACTTCTCTGCCCTTGGCGCCTATCTTCTCCCAACCAGGCACCCTTACGTGTACTTTTGCAGCAGCAGCCCGCTTGACCATTCCAGTCCCTCTGTTGTTATCACGTTGTATTAAGGCTTTGCCTTTACGCTCAACTTCTTGGCGCCAGCTATTCCACGCCTCGAAACCTTCTCGCTGCCTAGCGACGTGATACTGTGGGCTGCTTTTCGCAGGCCGCCATGCTAGGCGATCCTTGGGCAAGCTGGATAGATCATATACCTGGGCTGTCTTAGTGAGACTGAGGAGTTCACTAAGAACATCATTTGCTTCAGCAATTACCAAATCCTTCCGCTGTTCTTCCTTGGTCTTAGGCTGTGTGAGAGGAGATTCAAGCCAGGCGAGTGATTGATGATTTGTAACACGCGCGCGGCGATTGTCCTCTCGTAGATATCGAACTGCAGCCTGCAAGGAATCGATCTCGGTTTTCAAAGCCTCCATTTGCCGAGCGGTCGCCACTGCTCGTTCTTGGCCTGCCTTTGAGCCAGGAGCAACAACGCCCATAGTTTTTGCATCTTCTGCCAGTTTCCTCAGCTTCTCGCTCTCGGTCTCTATCCTGGAGATTTCTGTGCTTTGAATATTGACAGTTTCATTGAGCGCTGCCTCTTGTCTCTTAGCTTCCTCGATCCTCCTCTCTAATTCGTTAATGCGCTCGTTCTTCTTTGTCGCATCACGCATACGGGACTCGAGGAGCTCGATTTTAACAACATGTTCTTCCAAAGTTTGATCTCTCATCGCAATCATAGTGGCTCGCTCGTGATTGTCTTCACGAAGTCGGCGCAACTCCTCCTCGGCATCCACTGAGATAGTTTTCGAGGATTTGAGCTCACGAGCACGGAGAACCCAAGGAGCTGGCGCACGTTCAAACTCTTGAGTCATTTCAAGATCAGAGGCCATCGTTGCAAGATCCGCCAACGAAGTTGTAAGGGTGCGAACTTTATTGAGATACGTTGAGAATATATCGGACTCGATCGATGCGAGGTAAGTGGAAGTGGTTCGATGAATAGTACTTTGGACCTCCAGATAAGTAAATGGGTCGGCTCTTCCTTCTTCGTGAAGCAGTGTGTGAAGGTCAACGCCAACATTACGAGCGTAGCTAGCTAGCTCTTGTGTTGAGGTTTCGCATTGCTCAAACGATTGGATGGTGTCCGGCATTAGTGACAACGAACGAGTCTTGAGATCTTCTAGAGCACGGACCGCTTTACCAATAATGACCTTCGCGCTACGAGTTTGTGTGATGATTGTCTCAGTCTTTCTCGCGAAATGTTGAGCTAGCTCATCCTCGTCGCCTTGGCTAGGGATAATATTCTGAACCATTAGTTTGGTGACAGACATAGCGGCAGCAGCATTTTCCAAATGACTCTGCATGACCAGAGTTCGCATATGAATCTCGTCGGCATAGCTAGCCAAACTATTCGAAATGTGTACCTCGGCAAGGTGAGACATGAGAGCAATTGTTCTCTGCAGTTCATTGGCGCACTTTTTTTCTTTCAGTTCGTCGCGTCGGAGGCCATCTATCCATCCATTCAAAGCTCTTTCCACTGGCTCAAGCTCGTACAAAGCACCTTCGTACTTTGCAAACTCTTCTGTTGAGCAGTAGCATATGGCATTTGTAAATCTGTCACACATTGCAGCAATCCATGACAGCTTATCCAGAACATCGCATGCGGCAAACAAATCATCCTCATGCCCAGCGGGCGGTGACCCGCTGACTCTCTCTTTAACAAATCCGAGCAACAGGTTCGCCTTGAACGCAACACGTTTAAACCGTAGCAAAGCCAAAACCGAGTCTCTGTCCGCTTGGAAGGCATCTGGAAGGAACAACTGGACAATAGCAAGGTGCTCTGAAGCCTCTTGAGCGTCAAGTCTCCGAAGCTCCAGATCGATGGTTTTGACTTGAGTCTTTGCAGCAGAGACTTGCAGCTTCATGTTAAGGTCCATCATAGCTCGAGACCGAGAATTAAGCTGCTCGGACTCTGTTTCTGTTACTGCATGAGATGCCCGCATATCTTCAATATCACTTTGTAGACTTGTGACAAGTTCTCTAAATCTTGACAGTGTATACTCTAGATCCTCCATTGTCTGTTCCTGCTGTGTCGCGCGACGAGCTTGCTCAATGATAATGCTCTCTTTGAAATCGATGTCTTCCTGCATCTCCTTCTCCGTTTCGACATGGTTGATCTCTAATTCGTCGTTCAATTCTCTCAAGCTTTCGAGGTCTTCAATGGTGACTTTTAGCTCTTTAATCTCAGCTTCCATTTCACCGTTTCGCTCTGTGAGTTCAAGGACCATTATGTCGGTAGCTTCTGTGTCCTCCAGTTGGTCGCGGAGGTGGGCAGCAAGAGATTCGGATTCCTCTAGCCTTCCCTTTGTATCGAGGTATTGATCTTTGTAGGAAGTCAAATCTCGTATGTCTTGCTCTAAGGTTTTTATTTCGCCTTTGAGATCAGATTCAGTTTGTTGTGTCATATCTCGTAACCGCATCAATGCTTCCTTCAGCCGCTCATTACTGCGCTCCATCTGGAGCCATCCCTGACTAGACTTCTCCTCGATACTCATCTCACCACCTAGTTCGGAATTCTCTGCTTTCAGCACCTCCACTTCCAATTCGAGCTCCTCTATTTTGAGCGCTTGGTCTTGAACTTGCACCTTAAATAGCTCAGCCATTTCCTCGGCCATTTCTCTGTCCAGAGTCGCATTCTCAATCATCAGATCGTGATCACTTTGCATAGTTTCGACGGAGTTAAAGAGAGCCTCTGCATCTTTCAAATCTTGTCTTAGTTTTTTCAGCTCTTCCTGCTGAGGCTGATATTTGGACTGCATCTTTTGTATTATACTTTCGAATTTGTCTCGCTCCGTTTTGATCTGCTCCATAACTTTCAGCTTATCCCGGTCTTCCATGCGCTTTTTTTCCATCAACCGCAGCTTCGTCTTGAGATCTTCGATCTCGCGACTAGCAGCAGTGCTAGCACCTGGGTTCCGCTGAGCCATTGGAGACCCCGAACTTCTGGCTGAATTTGAAGAAGCTTGCTGGCGATCCATTGCTGAAGTTCGTGAAAGCACAGGGCTAACCGATTTCGGAGAGAAGCTGACTTGATCACTTGGGCCGTCGTCGCTTCTATCTGGCGAATTTCCGTCGTCATCTTCGGTGTCTTGTCCACTCCTTTCATTCCCTATGGAATTTCCAAGTTGACCCCCAAGCGACCTTACTCGTTCCGCGCCTGCCCGTACTCCAAGCTTTGGTTTTGGTGCTAAAGATTGTCGGCCAGTTATAGTTCGGCTCGTGGGAGCTGATGCTCGGCTGCCGCCTCCTATCCCTCCTGCCAAAGACTGCCTTTTAGCAGCAGGGGCAGGTGGCGGACCCATGGAAGTTCTAATTCCTCCGGTACTTGGCCGCGCCGGTTTTGATGTGGAAACCGACGGAGCTCTCGTATTCGAAGGAGTACCAGTCCGAGGTGTCGAAGTAGATGATGTAGCTGCAGAAAGCTGTTTCGTAGGAGACTTGGTAGGTGACTAGATTCGTTAGATATCTATATCTCAACAAGCAAAGACGGAATGTTTACTCTTAGCATACTAGAGGGACGAGATCTCATAGCCGGACTTGGGCTCCCTGAGTTCACGCTCACTCTTTTGGCGGCTCCTACATCAGGTACAGAGCTCAAACGTCGCCCAGCTCCAGTGCTTGTAACACTGCTCGGTCTTGCTGGTTTCTTCGTAAGTGCAGTGGCAGATTTTATAGGCTTCGCAGGAGGCGCCGGAGCTGGGATAGCAGGCTCGACATATGCAACTGCTGCTGGCCTAACAAACATTCCCCGGCCGGGTTCGCAGTCGAAATACCTCTGGCCTTGAACACTTCCATCGTTCTTGCCACTCTCATCGTCTAGCTCCACCCCAATCCATTCTCCATGTTGGAAATGAGCTTCCCCTATGTACCGGATCGTTGCTAAACGGCCATCTCCCAGCTGGATTACTTGACCAACTGAAAATTCAGCCATATTGCACAGGTCATTGAACTCTGGATTTTGTTTCCATGAATAGGGAGGGGTTGCCGATGCATATAAAGCCAATGCCGACACCTTTTAAATTGTTGATGCATCGTCGTCGCGCTTTGTTGGGCGGACGCGATGGTTCAAATTTATGAACGCCTCAGGATTGAGGCTGCAAGTCAGTAGCCTGCCTGTTTGTGACTTAGATTTTGTGAAACTATTGTTCTTCAAGCTTTTCTTTCTTCTTTCCCTTTCTCAATCTTATGTTGAGTCTAAAATGGAGAAGAGTTTAAAGACATCACTTCTGAATTCAGTAAATATCTTCTTAGTGTCCTAGATGAAAATCCTTTTTACAAGTTCAAGTTGATACATTGTCATTTGCTACCCCATAACGTCTTCTGCCACTTTGATCTACCAACCACCAGGTTATATTTCACACAGATTCTAATAAACCAAGGATACTTCTCAAAGGAATAGGATAAATTGTTTCGCTTAGCATAGAAGCCACATCATACTAAACACTCATCCTAAAGAGAAAGTTGAGTCCTAATTCAAGCATTGAAACAACTCAGTTCCATCTTCATGAACGAGATAATGAATGTCAAAAAACTTTACCCACTTAGTTATCGATCTGTTATATGAATAATACAAAACAAAAAGATGTGTCTTTCCACCCTTCAAGGTGTATATTCAACTTGATATGCTATCAGGCATTTAAAGAGTCTCACTGATGTTCTTCGTGAAAGCATTTCAGGCATGGAGACTTTAGACACGAACGACCTCAAAATTGTAGATGATTTAGATTTGGCGAAAATTAGACAAGGTAAAATCTTAGAAGACGACCATGATAATCTTGCCCACTTGCTGGAAGTGATCCTCGTTCGCAAACCCTACGCTGCCTGGTGTTATCGCCTAATGCGGTGCTTTAAGAATATTGCCAGTATTGTTTAGTACGTATTGATCATCTGGCATTTTCATATGCCATAATATATACACAATTATTCTTGGTGTTGATTTGGTATTATTGATGAGCTAACTTCGAGGGTATATATCCAAAAAGTTGCTTACATTAGCTGGCTATACTAGTTATCGGTACTTGCTAGACTATATCCTATGTGACCGGGCACTCTCTGAAATTCAGTTGGTTTTCTTTGCAAGTAACACATTATGATGGCAATTGTTAGAAATTCATAATTCCAAATTAAATACAAGACTTCACAGATCATCGAAATAAACTTGACTTTGGCAGGTTGATGAATTAGAGATCAAATACAAACTTACTAATCCGCTAAAATTTGCACAATCTTGAGAGGCATATAAGGATCCTACTTACCGATGTGATGACGACCATCGAGCTACGATAGGAGTCCAGAATCCGATATCATGCCAAGGCGGATGTTATATCTGCTTCCCCAGACGCATCAGGGGGTAGTTCATCCAATTGCGGTATACTTTCACACACCCAAACCAAAACACCCAGATTCCTCCTAAACAAAAAGCAACAGTCTTGTCCGGGGTCAGTAAGTGATGCTACCACAAGTGAGATGGTGATCGGAAGTCTCTGACTTGCATCGTCAAATCATGTTAGACGGCAGCTACCACCCCCTATCTCAAAGAGTTATTAATTTGAGAGCCACATCGACTTTCTCAACTTTGATTGCCTCTATCAACCCGGCTCTTTGGTCGTGCCAACCTTGGCAGATTCGATGCGAGATGTGAGATGTGATAAAACCCCTGCATAACTGCCCTCATGCCTGCTCAGAAAAAACAAAAATATTATGCTTGATGGGTTTGCCTCGCACCTCCGAAACATAACTGCGCATCGCATACGACCGAATAGCTTATTCCCTAGATCCTCCGTAATATTTCCTTCGTTCATTTGCAGGATGTCTTTTCTAATAGTAAAAGTGGGCGACTCAAACTATCAATAATACTCAGATTAGTCTACTGCCCAAGCCAAGATGTCTTTCTCAGTTCCTGAGCCAATGGTGAATTTTACCTCCGCGCTGACAAGACTAGTAACTAACAGCCACTAGCTTGTGATCCAACGCTTCGAGATCAAAATTCTGGACCTCGACCGTGCTCGAGTATTCTATACCGAAGCCTTGGGCTTCGAAGTATGGCCAGAAACAGAGTCCATGCCATCTAGTTGCGACTTTTTCAATTCCAGCATGTCCTACGTGTCACCTCCTGGTTACTTCATGAAACTGCTCAAGAAAGGCCGCGCCGCTATCTTCATACCGGTCACTGAAAACCTCAAAGGTTATCCAAGGAAACTTACCGTAGACGATCTTCGGGATACTACCACTCGGATTGTATCCGCTGGAGGTGAAATATTTCAGTATGTTTGATATATTGCCGTCATCTTAATCCGCTTGAATCACAACTAATCGGTAGTTTTCCAGTCCTACAAGATTGCTACGGCGATACGAAGGGATGAAAATGCTGCTTGTCTCTGACCAAACGTTCTTCCAGGATACCGAAGGAAATGTCACAGAGCTTTGTGCATGTACACCAGATTCGACCAGATCGAGGTCTCATATATCGGATTCTTTTTCATCAGATATTAGCATATCTTGAGTTTTCAGCATATCTAAGACTGAAAATACTTGTTACCCCCAAACCAAGTACCACTTCCACAACTTGGAAAAGTCTTGAAGGCCTCTTGGCACCTCGAAATGTGTTGGGGCGCACCGCTGATGTCGACCAGTATGTCACGAACTCTGAGGGATCCATCCGAGAGAACATACAGTTTCGAGCTTCTTGCTGAGAGTTCTGAAATTAATATGTAGTTTCACTTTCTTTGTGTTCTTCTCTTTTGATTTTGCTAGACAATGCTTAAAGACGATATCTTGGTGAGTAAGTGAGAGTGCATTTACCAAGCACTCCCAGCTCTAAATCCTATAATTTGAGAACCATATCTAAACCCAGCTAACAAATTCCAGTCGACGATGGCGGTTCGATGCATCCGTCGTTTGTTGCATATTGTTATGATGAACCGTATGTGTTATCTGGTCACGAGATATATTGAAGCACAAGTCCCGTGATTCTTGAATCATCTTAACGGTCGGGCTCTGCTACCTCGGAAACCAAACTTCTTTGAAAATGCGGCATTTTGAAACACTAAACGCCTAACGATTAGCCAGTGTGTGTGCGTCTCATGTTTCAAGCCAAGCTCTGGTCTGCTTGCCAATTTGAGCTATTCGGGTAGTTCTCGTGACGAGCTGAGCCACCTGCCACCTGCAGGCGTCAGCTAAGGCTGATAGGCAATCTGCACCTTAGCTTTTGAATGCTCCATTTCATCTATAGTAATTTTCTAGAGTCTCACAGGAGCAGAACGAGTATCTGCACTGAGCACCTACCTTCTCTCAAATACAAAGCTTATCAATTTCCAGCCAGAGCTCTAACATCGGTCTACAGTGAGCCCCTTTTGATACCATAACCTAAAGCAACTCGACAATACTATCGTCAAACGGCATGAAGCCTCCACACTCTAATCCATTTTTTGGACTGCCCTCCAGGCGATACAAGGCTATGACTGAGACCCTGGACACGTTCACTTTATTTCCAAGACTTCCTTATGAATTACGAGAACACATATGGAACTATGCGGTCCAACTCCCTCGTGTTGTTCCTTTGATTAAGCAAGAGCTGTTAGATGACGACTTCAAAAAGTACCATGAAGGTCCTTTCAATTATGGCGAAGGCCCTTACAACTATGGACTTACAGGTTCGAAGACCTCAGATTGGACCACGATCACTAAGCCACCAGCTGTACTGTCCTGTTGTCATGAGTCTAGGATCCAGGCGCTAAAGTATTATGAGTTATGTTTCAGTCTCCAGATGGTGACTCCTATCTATTTCTCTCCAGCAAATGATAGTGTCCTATTTGCCAGTTTCAACGCATTGGAGAGCTTTTTTGGAAGATTTGATTGTAATCCGGAGAACTATCAAGAAACGTGGGATCGGAATATAGTCAGAAATCTTGCGTATATACAAGGAGAATGGGCAAGGGACTCGTTCGAGAATTGGGTACAAAAACGACACGTTTCTTGTGCTGCTGATATTCTGCATTGCCTAGAACTTACCATGTTTGTGAGTATTGGTAACAGACGACTGGATCGGTGTTTATTGGAGAGATTGATAAGACCCAATGGTGCTATTTCCCAGGCAATGGTAGAACATACTAAGCGAGCTGATGGAGAGATCGCTACTCTTGCCGTTACATTTACAGATCCTAAAGATCGACCTATTTCAAGCGGATCTGAAGGTTTCAGGTGAAAGGGGGTCTATTATCTGGCAAGACTGCGCATCATATTTCGCTGCTCAAAATGATAGGCTACTGGCTTTGGATTCGGCAATGCTTGAAATATTTTCACGTCACTGCTACTGAGCTTTGGTGTTTGATTAGATAGCAATGCCTCATTGATACTTTAATCAGATTATGTGCCTGCACAGAACGCCTTGGCCTCTTCTTTGTTCTTGGTTTTACGACTAGTCGTTCTTGTAAGACAAAGATGGAAGACAACAGCAATATTCCCCGATCTTACTACGGAGCTTACAGCAAAGAAAAACTCGATGTGGTGCATAGACGAATCCTCTCGTAAGAAATCACACGATCAGGAGTGGAGCTGTAATGGCGTGATATCATTGTTCAGAAGCTGCGAACAGGTTGGAGACGAGTTTCCTTTGCCAGGTGAATGTATGGTTAAGCAGCGTAAGATGGTGCTGTATGGAGTTTTGGTGGGTATAGGTTAGGATGACTGAGACTTAAGTGGGAGATGGACGTAATATATGTACGGTGAAGTAGGAATTAAGAAACGCAAAGGGGCATAATGAGAACGTCATTGGGGGTTTTCTGATCCAGAAATCAGAATGGATTTACTTTAAATGCGCAGATCTGGACATATTGACATATTATATGGATGCCAAACTTCAGTTAGTTTTTCCTTGATCATCATCAAAAGGCAAAGTCGGAGATGCAAGACTCGCTTACTGCTTAAATATATAGGGGGGTGAATCACGTGAAAAATACTTTCTATCTGCATTCTTAGGTTGTTTCGCTCCTAGATATAGGAGTGGCCCCGTAGGTACTTACCAAGTAATACTTATGTCTATACATCATAGTCAGTCTTACAAGAAAACCTATGAAAATATTGCTACGTCTACTGCTTTGTCAATTTGTGTAGAAGTCCTCTAAAGCTTGTGAAGAATCGTAGTTGCTTGTGCATTCTGTGGTTTCACGGGATCAGGTGTATATTATATTAATTCGTAGAAACAATGCTATCTTAGATCCCCCTCTTGCTAGAGGGGTTCGATGTCTTTAGTTCTTGAAGTTCTAGCTGTAGAGGATATAGACTACGTGTAGGCTCCTGAAAAACACGCATGGATTATTAAAAGTGATCCCAGCAAGCAATAAGTAAGCTAGTTCGAATAGCAAGCATAATATTGATGTGCACTACAAATACTGCATGACTCAAAATTAGGTTCTGTTCTAACTCTTGGCATCAAATACTCAAGCGCTAAGCGAGGCCCGCAGTTCGACGGAACGACCGATACTCCCTAGAAAATAAATTCTGGAACCCTTCATCACCATGAGCACACTGGTGGCTTCGCTCATTTTACTTGCTTTCTTCATTCAGTTGTTTCGGGTAATAGACAGCTACAGGTCGCGGAAAGCACAGATCGCTTCCATTCCGAGCTCCTAAGTCGGCTAACCATTGGCTCGATAAGAACGCGGCTTCACCGGATCACGACACCTCCCGTAACAGCGAGTCTCAATCTTAAGACTTTGCAAGTAATTTGGTTGCCTCTGGAATTGAGTACGTGCTACATAGGAATCTGTGATTAGCATTCACGGATCATGGCCGATGATGCGGCTCCAGAACCGACCACCGTTGGTGGGAGGCTTAGGAAAGCTTCCATCTCAATTGGGGACTCGATCATGAACTTTAATCCCCAGCCTGGAATGTGGGCTGCAACAGGGACAGCAATCGCTCACGCACCTACTCTTGCTGAACTGCGGGCACCGGTTGCGGGAGGAGACAACATCGAGTTCGATGACCGTGGGCACAGCGCAAGAACTGCCACCACAGATGTGAACGGCGATGTTGTCTTATCTACAGCTCTGACCAGGACTAAGACGGCAGCAGAGGTCATTGAAGCCTCAGTGATTCCAGATGAGGCCAAGGGCACAGAGGCGGATGAGCCGACGCTGGTGAGACGACAAACCCTAGCTCAGCAAGGTGAATCTGAAGGAAAACATGGCTGGGGTCAAACTCTGAAGCATGGCTTCAGCGCATTTTATAAATTTGCCAGCACGCCTACCGGCTTCTTGATGACAATCTACGGTCTCAACATCGTTGCGTGGGGTGCTATGCTTTTCTTTCTACTCTTGGATGCAGCACCGGCCATGGATCATCCCAACAAGGACTCCAATGATTCGCCACGGAAAATATGGCTTGAAATCGATAGTCAGATCTTGAATGCACTGTTCTGTGTTACCGGCTTCGGGCTCGCACCATGGCGGTTTAGAGATTTGTGGTGGTTGTATCAGGCACGAATCCAGCACAATAAGTACGCTATGTTGCGGCTAGAGGAGCAGAATCGTGCTTGGTTTCGACCTCCAAGGTGGTACGTGGAAGGTGACGAAGAGCATGGAGAGGTGAAACAGAGGGTGACATTCACTGGAGCAGTTGCACCTCCCACCAAGATTTGGAAACTGAGCTTCGTAATATGGTGTTACATCATGAACACCCTCTTCCAATGCGTGCTTTGTGCATTCATGTGGGGGTACAACCGAATCAATCGCCCATCGTGGGCCACAGGAACCTTTATCGCGCTTGGATGTGGTGTTGCTATGGTGGCGGGGATAATGATGTGGTGGGAAGGGCGAAGGGTGAAAAAGATTGAAGGACCGGTGGTGAAAGTTGTTAGTGAAGGTACCACAGAGGCTGAGAGAAAGACACATAGGTTAATGAGATGAGCTAAGAGATTTTAATGTAATGCAATTTTTGTAATTTTTGGAGCGACACTCATAGGAATTATTTATACTGTATTACATGAGCCAACTGGCAAAAATCTTAAATCCATACACGCAGTTTACAAATAAGGTTCACGTTTAAAGTTACAGATATTAAAGATATTTACTATCGATTCACTCTGAATACATGGCATTACTACGCTTATATTACATAGAGTATCAGTTACTGTTGGTATATTCGAATGGTAGCTATGTGACACAGTCACATGACCCGCTATGGAGTATAAACACTTCTTTCGTATGTAGTCAATGCAACAAGACGATCCCACTGAAATACAACGAGCACTACGCTATTATGAGCGTGTGGTGCCCCATATTCGAAGTGATCTCACTCCAACAACCATGCATATGGCGAACCGACATAAACCAAGGCGGAGAGAAATGGTCGCGACGCAAGTTGCGAGGGAATATATGCGCTTGCATATTAGCTAGCTTCGGAGTGCGTCACAAAAACGCAAAACTAACAAAAACATAATGAATTAAGTAAAAGAGGGAGACTATCGATTGACGACAAGCCACTCACCAGGGCTTAGAGTAGAGACACGTTGACGACGGGGCGGTCGATCAGCGCATCCGACAGGAATTAGAAAGGATTTTGGTATGGTAGGGACATACTTGTGCTCCCAACCTTGGCCGACAAGTGTGCTCCGTGGGATGGAGGCCAGCTTACCATCCGTTGACTTAGCTAATTCTAGTGCACGAAGTTTGGCAGTGAAGCCTGGGATGAGATCATGTATTGAGAATAGACCAACATTTATATTTACATTTACTATTTCAGATCTATAAACAAAAATGACTTAATGAACACTATGCTAACAGAAACTAATTCACAGCAGCCGAAAATCAAAACATTGACATAAATCCCTACATAGCCAGGTGTTGAGTGCAAAACTGGGTGAAGTAGCTGTTGTGTGGGGCGCGGGGTTTTTGATAATTCTCCCAAAAGATCAAAAAATGAAAACGATAAAAATATGTCAAAAAATGATGAAGTAATCTGTCCTCGGTGAGGTTCGAACTCACGACCTTTGGATGGCCAGACTGTTAACAATCTAATCATATATATATATGAGACCAACGCTCTAACCAACTGAGCCACGAAGACGTTGTATGAAAACTTTGCACGTTTTTGAATACGGGTTGGTAATTTGACATTATATTGGCTTATCTCCTAGCCGAGGTTCCTGGTGATTTCATTGGCGCTTGCCTAGCACACTTTTTCCAAAGTACCTTGGCGAGCTTCCATACGTGGTAAGTATCACGTGATGTGTATTGTTTGGAGCAACACGTAGAATGAGATTAGAATAACTTTTGAAGTCCTATTTTCCTTTGGTCACGTATTTGACAGGTATCAAATATTCCAAACCGTGGATCCCACACCTTTTTAGTTCTAAAAAAACACCGATTATGTGTTTCAGTCATCTCCCTATCAAACAAGTCTTCTATCTACTTTGAGAATAGTTCTCACAATGAGGTTTAAATATTGTATATAGTGCCCTAAGAAACTCAGTATAGTCTGCTTTATAGTTGCATTTCTTAATAATGCTGTTGAATCCCTTGTCACCTGCAACTCTTGTTGAGCTAACGCTGATTTGATGAGAACCGCTAAATGTGCACGGTTAGCTATTAGATCTTGATATATAGCTAAAGCTACGTGTTAAATCCATATCCATGCGATTTGGAGAAGATTCCTGAGTTGGCTATCTCTTTCCCGACGTATTGCAGTTCTGCTCATCAAATATCATGTTCTGTGGTAGGGCAGTTAGTACTGTCATACTAACTGCAACAAGATAAACGAGTGAACGGAGAGGCAACAGTTATACAAGCAAGCATGAGCCAACAAAAAAATGATTCTATATCTATTCTCTATCTCTACACTCTAAGTTTCAAACCTCCAATGATGAGGCTACCGGCTTGCGTAAAAGTTGACGTGGAATTGGACTGAGGGGTGAGGATAAAAGCCCCTCAGAGGCTGGATTGGACATTTCGTCCAACGTTTATCTATTTCCACGCCCAAATTCGGTGTGCTGTGTCGCCAAGTTTAGAACTGCTGAACTGATAGTTCTCATGAGTAAAGAAGTGATTAGAGACTAAAGATAGGATTTAATGGGTGACTCTCGAAAGTGCAATATATGACTAACGTTACCTCAGGTAATCAGAATTTTCTACTATGGAGATTTGAATATTTACTAATGCATTGTTTGCTTGGTATTTTTGACAAATATTGAATTGCCCAGTCACGCAATTGAATACTCGGAGAAATCGACATATTTGCAGGTGGACTATAATCTTGGCTAACCCACTAGCTTTGATGCTTCTCAAGTTATGTATGCTTGACCTATAGTATCTTCATTAGTACTTAAATTAAGTAAAATTAAAGAAGTAATGTCGAATTTCTAATTATTTGAGAAATATGCTTTCGGGTTGTACATGACTGGAATCTTATACTTGGATGTTTTTGAACTATATACTACAGCTACTACCTTTCACCTGCAGGCGCTCACCCCACCTTAGTATATATATCCCGTAGGTGAGCTGAACCATGATCCACATTTTGAACTGTCAATGCGCAGTATTTAGAGCTGGTAGTACTAAAGAAATAGTCACTTCAAGATGGAAGATTATTGATCTTAAGAAGTAGAGAAACTGGGGTCAGCTTACCTATCGACCTGTAAAATATTAGAAATTATATTCCCAAGTATTTTTGATTTAAAAAAAATCACACGTGATATTAATTATCTCAGGTGTGCACACACCTGAGGTGAGGTGAACGCCCACCTCACCTATTTACATGTTAAACTTTAGAAATTATATTCTAAATCTCTTATCAAATAATATACTAGACTTATGTATAATACTTATAATCTTAGGTGAGCTTCCACCTCACCTAAGTCTAGAAATTACATTCTAAATCTTATATAAAATAGTAGATCAAGCTTACACGTGATATAATGATATTTTATGAAATATTTTTGACGTAGATTCTAAAGCTTTACAATGCTGAAACCAGCTACTTTTAAAGCATCTAGAACATTGCTATCCTACACCTAGGCAACAGCAGCAAAGTCTAAATCACCAGTACTGTGTCAATCTTGCTAAGATAGTCTACTAGAGGTGTTAGTTCTAATATGAAGAGTGCTGAAGACTACAACGGATAGTTTTAGAGGCTGCTTTCCAGCTACCCAGTAATATCCTGGTATTGATCTGAGTTATTGTAGTTTCACCTTGGTCTCTTTCTTATTAGAGCCTATTCGATTCCTAATCCTGTGGACTTTATCACAGAATCTACCAATTTTTAAGAAGGTCCGGCATTCCCAGAAGAAACTTAAATGACGCTTAACCCAGATATTACATGAGTGAATACTTAGCTAACTTCTGCTCTTGATCACTTGAAATGTCATAAATGTCACCGGCATTTAACTCTCTGAACAATGTGAAAGGATTATAGAGTACTACTGTAAACTAATCAAAGTACATTTTAGGAATCTGGCGTCAATCCATGTAGAAGCCATCTTCAATCGGTTACCGACACATCAGCTGCGTCAATGGCGTGTTTTAGCCAGTATGGCTTCTGATAAATTTGAAGGATACGAGAAGCTAGCCTGCAAAGTTCTATTCATTTCAAAGTGTTACTTGAAGAGTTCTCTGTGAGATATGTGTCTGTATGAGGAAGCAATGAAACACGTGACAAAGCCAATATAAGGTACAACGGGGTACATCCCACTTCTCTGTGCAACTGCTAAACTATACATTGGTTACGAGCCCCGAAGTTCTTTCATCGCTTTTTAATACCATTGTTCTCTGCTGGAATTTTTGGTGCCGAAAGTAAATATGGTCTCCTTACGCAAAGCTCCCGGAAACATTATCAAGCCATGGAAACTGCCAAGTCAAAACGTCTACGTCCTGTCAAATGCGAACCTAGTAGATCCCACCGAGGGAAAGATACACAAGGGTCTAACGGTGAAGCTTTCAGGTGGAAGAGTCAAGTCAATCACTTCCACTAAAGAATCCAGTAGCGAACACCAACATGGTGAAATCAACATCGACTGCACTGGAAAGTACCTCTGCCCAGGACTTATAGATTGCCACGTCCATCTCGCTCATCCCCCCGGAGAAGAGACGTTGGATGCTTTAGTTAACGTACCAAAAGATGTAGTATTGTTCAGACAACCTTTCGTAGCTCAAGCTATGCTCGAGAGAGGATTTACCTCCGCTCGGGACTGCGGTGGTGCTAGTTTAGCTCTCAAAGAGGCCATTGAGGAAGGTGCAATTTTTGGCCCACGGCTATTTATTTCAGGACATGCGATATCTCAAACTGGTGGTATGATTTCACATTCTTTTTCCCGTAAAAGTGAGGAAAGTAACAGGACCAGGGCACGGCGACGCACGCAAGTCCCACGAGAGCGAAACTCTTTGCTGCGGCGGCCACGTTAAGGGCATAGGTCGCATCGCCGACGGGGTGGCCGAATGCCAGAAAGCGGTTCGAGAGGAGATACGCGCCGGTGCTGATTTCATCAAGATCATGTGTTCAGGCGGGGTTGCGTCGCCGACGGACAGCCTTGAGAGCGTGCAATACACCGCGAAGGAGATCCGCAACATGACAACCATCGCTACGAATATGGGAACGTACGTTACAGCCCACGCATATACGCCAGCGTCAATCAAGCAAGCAGTAGAGAATGGTGTCCGCGGGATCGAGCACGGAAACCTGATCGACAAGGAAACAGCGCAGTAAGTAGACTATGACCTCACAGACGTCTTGCTCACCGTCTTCTGAGATCTGCTGTATATCTTTTCTTAGAAGTACTAAAGTTTCTTTTGCGCTAACACACGACAGATTGATGGCTAGCAAAGGAGCCTTTTTGACACCCACCCTGGTTACATATGCTACCATGGCAAGCCCCGAGTTCGACGGCTTCCTCGGGCCCGCCAACGCGGCAAAGAATCGGGAAGTCCTCAAGATTGGCCTGAACTCGCTGAAACTAGCCTATGAAGCCGGAGTCACTATATGCTACGGCAGTGACCTGCTAGGACCGCTGGGCTACACGCAAACAAGAGAATTCGCGCTGCGAAGACAGGTCTTGGATGCCAAAACGGTGTTGCAGAGTTGTACTGTGAATGCCGCTAAGCTGATCAGGCGTGAAGAGGAGTTAGGACAGATCAAGGAAGGGTTCGTTGCCGATCTCTTAATCTTGACAGAGAATCCGTTGGAGAATATTGAGGTGCTCGATAGACAGGAGGAGTGTTTGCTGGCTATTATCAAGGATGGGAGAGTCTACTCGAGTAGGTGGTCTAAAATGGCGACTGATGTTAGGCGAGCTGTAAATGTGATAGAATAGGAGTATTTGGCCATCATATTAGTCACAAAGATAACTCGAAAATAATAATTGGTGCATAATTTGATTATTGCTGTGTAAAATTATTGGGCATTGACTGTCTAGGTTCAAGTGCCGTGTTGGTGTCTTGAAGAGCTGATATACTGATCATGCCATAATGTCTGCGTGGCATGTAAGGCATTATAATTGATTCCCAGCCCGTCATGCTTTCGCCCTGCAGATCCATGGATTTCAATAATGATGAATCTCAGACTACGACGTATGTCATGGACTTGAAGTCTACAAATCATGGACTTCTAGGTGTCTTTGGGACATCTTCCTTGATCTCGAATGATAATGTCAGGAATGACTACCTGATTGATCAAGAAGGCGATTTCATCCTGATGCGGCAATGACTTTTGCAGGCTTCGTTCTTCCTAAGCCATCCCGCCCATAATAATCCATCGGGTAAACGCCACCGTTCGCTGTCTCCCAATCCTGCTTCTGGCCCAGAACAATCAGAGCCTCATAGGGTGTCAACAGTGGGCGAGGAAAGGCATAGCCCCAATCGATGCTAAGCCTGGGACATGCCACTTGTACCCAGCATTCAACATCGTCCATCATCGCCAATTTCCCAGGGAATATTTCAGATAGCAACAAATTTATGAAAGGTATTTTGAGAGCATTGAGCTGAGTTTCAATCAAACCCATGGTATGAGGATTACCTTGACGTCCTAGAGACCCAAGTATAAGACCCCATTTCTTAGCACTTTTAGCAGTGGTTATTGCTTCTTTTCGGAGAGTATGCATCTCCTTATGGTCATATGTTTCTCGAGTTAATTTCCGAGAATAAGGGTCATATCGGTATGCTGGGATGGAAGGGTTGTGGATCATGGCGCTCTCCAGATGGAACCGTCCATCTCCCAAATATAAAATTAGGTCAACTTCATCCTTCGATGGTAATTGGGGAGAAGTACACCCTAAAATCTCTCCTTTACTTAAGGGTGAAATTTGAGGTATTAAGATCTTGTAGCCTGCCTTTTCAAGTGGTGCTCGAACTCCATGTAACGTGGCATTGAACTGAATTGTGCCTACCATAGCAATGGTCTTACCCGAGGGGAAATTCTTTTCCAACGTAGACAGCAGATGTGTAGTGTCGATGCTTATGTCCACGAATACATAGAGAGTTTTGATCTTGGTAACGTCCACCGGTATGAGACAAGAGTGCGCGTAATGAACTAACAAATCGCATCCCAAAGCCCTCGCGGTGTAGTCATCGATGCAGCATGCCCCGTAGGTAACATCTCCCATTATAAGTGTCTCGACTCCAGGACAGAACTGTGTAAGGATATCGGAAATGGTAGTAGCAAATATAAGCAGCCCCTCTGGCATTTGCAATGCTACTTTCTTAGACTCATTTGTTCGGATTCGATGTATGGTTTTATGTATTTCAAAGGAATAGTTGGAAGGGAGCAGAGCAATTGCTGCATTAATATCCGCATCGTTCAAGATCTCAGGAGGAACTTGATTTAGAACCCTAGGTGTTCTTCTTGGAGTCGCAACTGCAGAGTGTCAGAAAACCAATTTGCCAAAGCACAGGGAGAAACCATCGCTAACCTTGAATGGCGCCGCTATCCTCCATATTGGTGTTTGGTCCATTTCTTTCAGCAGCCTCCGCTGCCTGTTTTCTACCAACGAATCGCTTCTTGGGCTGCCTTATTGCCTCTTGCTGGCTGGCTTCTACATCAGCAGCAATTCCAAGGTCTACCTGGGCGCGATCGCTTTCCATCGTGACGGTGTATAGTATCTAGACTGCTCGGAAAGTTTGGTGGCATAAATCTTTATGGAGTAGAGGCGCGGGACGTGGGTGGCGCTAGGTAAATACCCCTCGGTTGTTAACCATACCTCTCTATATACACTTGATAACATCACTTCACACAGTAACACTACAGTTTATTTCTACTAAAACATTGTCAAGTAATTACACTTCGTATTTGGTAAACCTTTTGCCGCTATTCACTAAATATAACCATTCTTCGCCGAATAGCCTATGCTGTTGCGTGTGTACATTCATATTTACAGGTGGACCTTTAGCGCATGAGTCGAAATTTGTCACCCTACCTATCAATAAACATGATATCCTTACCAAAATCAAAAAGTAGTTCTCTTTAAGGCTTTAAGATAACCACAAAAGAAGAACAAGCTCGATTCCTCCCCCCCAAAAAATCATTTCACTCCTACACATCTTGAATCGTAATTTCCTTAATCACGATGTCAAACCCACCTAGACATGACGAATTTACATTCGAGCATCATGACATTACACCTGCTATAGACCCAACAACTGTTATACTCAACAAGCCCTTTGTTGTTTGCATCATTGGTGCCAGTTCTGGTATTGGCGAGCACATCTCATATGCCTATGCTCGAGCGGGAGCCACAGGGATTGTGCTTTCGTCGCGCAATACATCAGAACTGGCTCGGGTAGCTGCGAAAGTCAAGGAGATTGACGGCGACATCCAAGTGGAAGTTGTCGCGTGTGACATAAGCTCAGCAGGGAGCGTCAAGAGCCTGTCGGAAATGGTCAAGTCAGTATTCGGGCGACTTGATATCCTGATACCAAACTCCGGCTATGCTGGACCCGTCACGTTGAAAGTCACCGAGGGAGACCCAGCCTGGTTCCAGCAGAACTTTGATATCAATACCGTTGGAACGTATCATGCCGCTCATTACTTGATCCCGCTGCTTCTGGCTAGCGAAAATGGCGCAAAGGGATTTCTCTGCATCGGCAGCCAGGCAGCTGGTATTATCAAAGGCCCTATTGCCAACACCGGATATTGCTTAAGCAAATTCGCGCAGTCAAGATTTCTCGAATATCTTGGGCAGCAGTTTGGCGAAGAGGGACTCTTTGCTGTTAATATTCATCCTGGAGCTGTGATGACGCCCATGGCTGCTGGCAATACGCCTGAGGAGTTTCTTCCCTGTGAGTTTTGTGAAGTGCAGACTTGGCCTATGGTTGGTAGTGCTAATCAGAAGCAGACCTGGTGGACAGTGTAGACTTGTGTGGTGCTTTTTGCGTGTGGTTGAGCAAGCAGACGACCAATCTTCATTGGCTCACCGGCCGATTCATATCAGCAAACTGGGACGTAGATGAGTTGCTTGCCAAGAAAGATCTCATTATTGAAAAGGATCTGTTGAAGTGGCGGATAGCGCTGACATGAATCATACCCTATTCAATACACTCCACATCCGGACAAGTTCTCAACCATGTTACCTCCCCATGCAAAGTGGTACGTCTCCGCCCTATCTATCAAAGTACAACCACCACCTTTCGTTTCATGTTATTTTCCCCAGATTTCTTTTCGGGTGGCTCCAATATATTTTTAAAGGTAAATACAGAATGAAGACGCGAGAATGCACGGTGTTCTTAATTATATGATTTCATTAAATTACTACCAATCTCCGGCCGGCATAGCCTGTTTCAACATTACTTATCCGCTTCCATCACTGCCGACCTTTGTCTCATTAAGACTGAACTTATAGCTAGCCTGTAAAACATATGGGTCATCGCCGGGGCCAAATATTTGTTTCTTTTCTCTGCCCCACTCCGGATGGTTGATCGCGTCGATATAATCCTGTACCTCCACTACTATACATCCATATTGGGGGACTACTCTCGGTCGCTCTGGGTTATCGAACAGGCCTTGAGTTGATTTAAGAGCGACACTGCCGTTTTGTCCGCCGCAGGTATAGACTTGGAATGCATCTTGATCGGTGAAGACTTCTAGTTGGATGCCGGACCATGGAGAGCGGAGGCGTGCAACAGGGAGTCCGGTGCGCCAGTCGTGCTCGGTGGGACGGGCTGTGAGGAAGCAGGTGTCTATAGAAATTAGTACAGTAAGGGGGGAAGGAAAGCGAAGGTGCCTTACCATAGCCAACGAAATCTGGGTTGGTGGAGTTGGCACCGAGTTGCTTCGGGGCGCTCCAGAAATCATTGTAAGAGTTATGAGCATTTCCAAGAATGTCTCCGGTAGGAATTAAAATGCTGTCAACGTCGACTCGCTGGCCACCATATGGCAACCAAAGCGAATGGTTGTTTGCTAATTCTGTCTCGTTGTTTGCAAAGCCATCGAGATTCCAGTATACCTGTCATCATTAGTATTCATGTTATTTCCCAGTTAAAATCAAAGTCTTACATGTGAACTCATCATGATGGGTGTTTTCTTGGTCGTAGCTACTGCTACCATTCTAATGTCCCAAGTCATGTCTCCCAAGGTGTATGCTAGAAAGTCACGTTAGCCATTGTCCATACCAAAGCTTTTCTGATCACTTTCGAATAATACCACAGCTTAGAGTCACACTCAGGCCTACTTACTGACGTAGCTCACAACATCTCCAGGGAAACCCTCCTTTCCATCTGGATCATCCAAGCTGAAAGTGATACTATCACTAGTGTGTGCAACCACCGTCCAGTTTCTCCAATCGTATCCATCCGGTCCTCCATGAAGCTGATTGACTCCATCCGGATACTCAGGGGTAGGATGCTCATTCGGCAACACCATGAACTCCTCTCCATCGATCGTGAACGTCGAGTTCTTGATCCGATTCGCGTAGCGTCCAACCACACCACCAAAGTGAGGATGTTGCTTGTCAATCTCATAGTAAGTGGCATTATCCCAACCAGTTACGATATCACGCTCGACACCGGAGGTGTCGTTGATGAAGAAGTTGGAGAGACTTGCGCCGTAGGGGACGAATTGGGCGCGAATTCCCTTCCCACTGATCTCATATTTGCCGTTGGAGTCAGGACCTGGCGAGCGACGTGAGATTGAGCTGGGGTATTCGCCGGAGATTTGCGGCAGAGCAACGGCTGTCGTCGCCCATAGCGCCAACGATACAACTTGTCTCAACATCTTGAAGTAGCAAACGATGTAGGCGATGATGAAGATGAAGAAATATGGATGGTGGAGTCGTAGTAACTACGGGGCGTGTCTCTTCTGGTAGAGTTTGGTCAATCCACAAAGTCTATTCCTCAGTTAAGAGTGAGCTCTCGGTGCTGAATTCGGTCACTAGAATATAGCAGGTGCCCCGACAGATGCAATTGGCTTGATCACGGATTCCCAGCAGCAGGTAAGAGCTTTATGGGGACGAGTTGGTGAACAAGAAGCTTCGCGAGAATAAGAGGCGGGGTAGCTATAGCTTTATAGAGCTCTGAATTCCCCCGAGCTTCGGTTGCATCATGATGTAGCACAGCAGAACCCAGGAACGAAATCTGCGTGCTGCACGTTGGGTAACCAGGGCCAGGAAGCTGGAACGCGGTGCTTTCCCGAGCAATTGCAGCGCGGATGAATGGTATTTTACCGCCAAATTGGTTATATGACCGAACTGGCGGTTGCTAGTGATCTGACCGACGCCTACTCTTGCTCTAGGGAGGGAGTAGGATAGACAATGCGGGGATTTCAACTCCACTTCTTCTCTGATCTCCTTCTGCCGGGGGGCCGGCAGCAATACCAAAGTACCAGCCAGCTCAAAACGGTAACCGAGATATCAATCCTGCTCTTGCTGCAGAGATGAGACGCTCGAGGATTGAATCTGCCCAGACAACAAACAAGCAATTGATATCTCGAGATAGCGACTACCACCAGGGCTGGTGAAGCTCAGCTACTGAAAAAAGTACGACGGTGGACGACGGAGAATCAAGCAACTGACTGACGTTGCACCGGCTGCTGAAGCGGAAGGCTTGGATTGGTCCGTTTGTGGCGCGACGCCCCTGAAGACTATCCCCAGAATGCGGGGTCGCCGTCAACACACATTTGCTCACCTTTGCCAGGTTGACGGTCAGGTCAAGCTTCACTGCGCACGCGCGTCTTACTAGATTCGGAGACTTCACGGCTGGTATGATTCGTGCGCATCCTGCTCGTCACCATTGGGATGATGCATGTGTTCTACGTAGCTCGTGTAGTCCTTATTCCGTCCTGTACCTACCTTTGCACCCCCGTGGAAGGCTCGCTAGGGAGAATGGGATTCACCAAGCGAAGATCAGACGACGGGATACCGTACCCAAGCTGCCAGCCACCGTAATATACACGGTAATTAGTTAACCCGAACATCGCTGCTAGGTTTTTCCGAGAGGTTGAAAGGCCGACTACGCTATCCTCGGCATCTATCATCACGGAAATTGCACCGTACGAGGGAATCAAGCATAATCTTGGAAAAAGGCCAATTGCGTCGCAGGCTATTCTGATACAATCTACAATTCTAGGAAACCATGCATTGCCCCATGCCTCACCTATTGTCGGGTCCAGCCTGCTCACTTATGCATCTATCAAGTTCTCCGTGTCGTCCTTCGTGTCATCCTTTGTGTTGTCCTTGGTGTCCTTGTTGCCAGCCTTAGCCTTGCCCTTCCGCTCAGTAGCAGATCGCTGATAAAATTCGGCGAGGACCTTCGCTGGGATACGGTTAAGTAGCTCCTTGGGGTAGATGCGCAATAAGCTCCAGGCGAGATCCAAAGACTCGAAAATGGTTCTGGACTCGTATGCGGATTGTGCGATGAACGTACGCTCAAACTTCTCTAAGAACTCGAGGGACAGTTTGTCTTCAGAGGATAAGGCTTCCTCTCCGACGACGGCTTTCATCGACGCGGCATCACGACCAATGGCGTACTTGGCGTACAACTGGTTGGAAACATCGCCGTGGTCCTTTCGTGTATATCCTTCTCCAATAGCGGACTTCATAAGACGAGATAGCGATGGGAGGACGTTAATGGGTGGGTAGATACCACGGTTGTCAAGCTGACGATCAATGAAGATTTGTCCCTCGGTAATGTAACCAGTCAAATCCGGAATTGGGTGGGTAATATCGTCGTTAGGCATAGTAAGAATTGGGATTTGAGTGATAGATCCATTCCGTCCCTCAACACGACCAGCACGCTCGTAGATGGTAGACAAATCCGTGTACATGTAACCAGGGTAACCACGTCGACCTGGTACTTCCTCACGGGCGGCCGAAACTTCACGTAAGGCATCACAGTACGAGGTTAAATCGGTAAGAATGACCAAGACGTGCTTCTCCAACTGATATGCATAGTACTCGGCGGTGGTAAGAGCAAGACGAGGAGTAATAATACGTTCAATCCTAGATACGTTAGATATTAACAGAAAACTGAACGTGCACACTTACGTGGGATCATTTGCCAAGTTGAGGAATAGAGTGACACGCTCCAAACTTCCGTTCTCCTCGAAATCTCTTGTGAAGAACCTAGCAGTTTCCAAGTTGACACCCATAGCACCAAAGACAATCGAGAAGTTATCCTCGTGTCCATCGTGAGTGCCTTTATTGGTGATACCTTGTTTCTGAACTAAACTAGCTTGACGACAAATCTGTGCGGCAATTTCGTTATGTGGTAGACCAGCAGCGGAGAAAATGGGAATTTTCTGTCCACGGGCAATTGAGTTCATAGTATCGATGGCAGAGATACCAGTTGAGATCATTTCTTCGGGATAAACCTGTAGTAATGAGCAAGGCGCAAATATATACCCAATACAAGATGCTTACTCGAGAGTATGGGTTAATAGGACTTCCGTTGATATCCAGGTAGTCTTCTGCCAGAACTTTGGGTCCCTTATCAATTGCTCTTCCTGATCCATCAAAGATACGTCCCAACATGTCTTCCGACACACCAATCTTCAAACTCTGTCCAGTGAATTCGACTTTGGACTATTCAGTGGTTAGCATATCCTCTGTGGTCTCCGGATTTATGTATCATACCTTCTTCACATCAATACCTGGTGTACCTTCGAATACCTGTTTTTACGTCAGCCTCGAACTCCTCCCACTACTCCAATGTTAGCATACCTGCACGACAGCTCGATTACCTAGACGCCGAGTTAGCCAACTTGCATTATATTGTGAAGACGTGAGAGCTTACCCCGGGCCTCTAGAACTTGTCCAGACCGTTGTGTGCCATCTGGCAGAGTCAAGGTGACAATCTCATTGTATCGGGGAAACTTGACATTCTCAACAATGACCAAGGGACCATTGATACCCCCAATGGTATTATAACGGATACGAGGAGTGACACTGTAGGACGAGGATTCGCGGGGGTCTCCCATTGCGGCGGTTATTTAAGCAGGTGGTGAGGTTTATGGGTTGCCTTGTGGGAGCGATTATCATGAGATGTCAATCGAAGCTTCAGCTTGGGCCAACTCGGCTTGGCATTATTATGTAATCCACTATCTGATGTTACGAGTGTTCCAGTCAGATAAGTCTCTGTAGTACGTACTTTTACGATTAAATAAATAGAGGTAGATGTTACTAAAGGCGACGGAAGTCTGGAATGCAAAATAAGCTGTGGTATCAAGTCTTGGCTAGGCCGTAAATTTTCCAAATTGTGACTTTGGCAGCCTTGGCATGAGTATATCTTCGTAATTTCTCCGATAGGGACACACTTGTATCGTCAAAATCATGATTGGGTGTTACATACAGTTCATAGGCTATGAATAGGTACTCATGTTTCCAAGTGTTCCTTTAATTGTATGTCTTAAATAACTTCTCGACTTGCCTACAAACGTTTCACATAATCACACCTTTTGTACATAATCGTCCTCATGAAGATCCCCAGAACTTGCTACCGAGGAAACTTTCGCCCCCAAAACATCATGCTCAGCGTCCCATTTGTCAAGCTCACCAAGCGGAACCTTCAAAAGTCGATGAACCTTTGCGCTCTGACCTTCCAAGGTAACAAGTTCTTGACGAATACGATATCCACCCCATTTCGGCAATAAATGAATCCAAAATACGTAGTAGATACCACACAATGCAAGACTATATGAAGCGTATTAGCCTCCTTCAGAAAGCGTTAGACTAGGTAGGAAAACTTACATGGCTAATCCAACAACACAATATGTCGCATACCAGAAGCTTACATCACCTCCAAACCGACCTCCTGGCGGAGGATACCATGGCATTACTAGAATGAAGACGTTCACAAGTAAGGAGAACACAATTGCCACATTCCAGGTATAAAACTCCACCTTTTCAATTCCTAACCTTGCTCTCCGTCTTCTGATTAAAAGCAACCCAAAGGTTGTAGCAAAGAAGAACACGTTATTAGGATAACTCTGCAAGTCAACAATGAAATTAAATGCATCACCTGCTGGTGGAGCAAGAATCATGAGAACTGTTAGAGCCCACTTCAATAGATAAGGAGCCAAGGGGGTGTTGAATGGTTTAGTAGATGCCCAGACACGGGGGTATGGGAGGACTCCTTGACGGCCACATTCCCGGATCACTCGCGATGTGCCTATGATAACGGCAACAATGTTACCGAATGCGCTGAGGGATATAAGAAAATTCAAGGCGCGCGTCGAATTACCCCCGCCAAATACTGAAGAAAAGAAGAGGGAGGCTGCGAGTTCTTTGGATTTCAAGAGGTCGGCTTTGGGAACTGGGGTACATGATTAGTGCAGTTGGCATCTACTCAAGAGCACCTTACCGGCAGCAAAGTATGCAATATTACAGAGCATGTAGAGAAGTGCTACAACTAACAAAGAAGCTGGCGCAGTCTTTTTGAGAACTTTGATAGGATTCTAAACTGGGGATTAGTATATAATGGGCTGTTGGCAAAACGACAAATACCTTCACTTCATTGACGACATTAAAGGCATTAGTATATCCTGCATAAGCAAAGTTGATCTTCACAAGAGCATTTGCCAAACCATACCCATTACCAGTAGTGCCTTCAAATGCGTTGTGGAAGTTTGCATGTGGCTGCTTGACTCTGGTATGGCCTCCCAAGACCACTAATCCGGTAATGCTTATGAACAAAAGGGTAATAATTTTGACAATTCCTACGGCATTCGATAGATGCAGAGAAACCTTGGTGTTGAATATTACCAAAAGAATGATAATCGTGATACAAGCTACTGCAAGACCTTTGAGCTCCCAAGGGGATGGTTCATGATTCGCAGTAGCATATAGGTACTGGGCCATGACTATAAATAATATTTAGCCTTAAATGATGAAAATGTTGGACTGTAGCTTACCAATGCAATTGCTACTGCTGAAGGATAATAGGACTGATACTACTGCGAATGCTGTTGGCAATAGATACTTTGGCCGTGGATACGCTTGTTCCAGATACACTACCTCCGATCCGCTTCTATTGGGAAAATAGCTTGCTAATTCTGTATACACGGCAAGTTGAGACCCAGCAATTGCGAGCCCCAGGGCCCAAAACAGAAGACTGAGTCCAACAGATCCAACTCCTTTCAGAATTGATGCAGCTATAGTTCTCTCAGCACATTCTTTGGTTAGTTCGACTAGGTGAGATACATACGCGTAGAAAATACACCTGTTCCACTATATATCAATCAAGACTTAGTATTCTTATTCTGCATAGCTGGAAAGGGGGGGTAGATTTGCGTACATCATTTGCCCAATGTTTAGGAAGATGGTCGTGAATCCATCGACATGCAGTCCAAGTGGCGAGACGTTCTCAACAGGTGCACCACTAGCTTCCTGGTACGATGGTTTGGACAGATTCCCTCCATATTCATGTATGAATTCTAGCTCACCGTCGACTTTGATATCGCTAGATGTGGAGTCGCGTACAACAACACCCGCTTCCTTCGATTCTTGATCTGACATATTATCAATGCACCTTTTGACTTAAGCACAGATTGAGACACCTTATTGCAAAACCAATGAAACGAGGAACTCTTACAACTATATTATGTACTTTTTGAAAATGCGGCACCGAGCTACAAACATGATGTTATTGAAGGAAGTTATTTGGTGCTACCATCGCCACTTGACGCGATACTTCTCTTTGAAGATATCAACCGTGGGGGTCCAACTCAATTTCCCTATATGGTCACTAAGAAACCCTGTTTTTACTGGTTTTGCTGATTCATAGGTCGATCATGTCGCGAAAGTTGCTGATTATTGGTAGTTCGGCGATTCGTCATTATCTGCATACATTCGCTATTATCCTCGCTTATGTTTACCCCTTTTTCTACCATCATCATGGCTTCAGGTTGACTCGAACATAATGAAATCCACTTTTTAAACCTAGATTACGCTCTCCGCTTTCTTCTATTTTATCTGATTTGTCATGAATCACAAGTGTAACAACGACGAAGTCGTTCTGAGTGATGTCTTTCCTTTTAAAACTGCTACTAATGCTGTTTCCGTATTCTGCTGTGTTACCCGAGCACTCTCAAATTCGAGACTGGCCTAAAGCTGAAACAGTTCACAGATAATTTCGGTTAACCCATAAACCTTAAAATGTTATCAATCAGCTGGAGTATATATATTACATCTCACAATGACCGAGCCGGGAGTTGTAGTAGTTTCATCCACAAAATGACCACCGTAGCTTGAAAAGTAACGCACCCCAGGAGCTTATCTCTTTCCACCAGAAACAAATTGATTCAGTAGGTTAGTTTCAGAGTTTCCGATGATTCGTCCGTTGTGTGAATAAGGCTCGCTGTTCCTCCATTCCACGAAGGTGCTCCGAAAGTCCTTGACTTACCATGAAACTCCGAAAGTAACTGTTAGACCTGTTGAAGTCAAAAATAGTTTATCCTTAGGAGGAGTTTGTAATTGCGTGTATAATTCAGAGCTGGAATACACAAAAAGAGCAAGAGAAGAAAATAAATTAATATGTACCGCGAAGCAATATTCATATCCATGTCAGAACCTCTACCACTTAAGTAATTTTCTTCTCGTCGAAATACTAAGTTTGTGATTTCTTGAAGCTGTCATTCAATGCTGTGGCAAGAATGTATATTGTCCTAATCAATGGTGTCTTAACTTCATGTTTCCTAGCAATCTTCAAAACATTTCCAACAATAGACTCGACTTCCATATTCCTCGATTCAAGCGCATCAGCTAGCATGCTAGGTTGCACTCCTGGCCATTCCCTTGCCGTCGCCCTACCTAATTGAAGCTTAGCTGTCTCTTCGTTAATGTCCGTACAACCACATGCATTGGCCACAGCAATGACTTCTAGCATCACATCTGCTATGAACTCCTCAGCTTCGGGATCGGAATCCAAGAATGCTTTGTCCCGTGACCGCGTTAGGGCACAGATAGGATTCCAGGTTGTATTTATAAGTAGCTTGACCCAGCGCTGTGGCTGCACATCATCATAGAGCTTACTAGATGCTTTACATTGTGTGAGAAGATTAAAGAATGCCGAAGCTGAAGCCTTGAAAGCCGGAGATGCAACGGCTGGGTAGGTTCCGATGTGTAGCATCTCTTGCTCCTTGTGGCTCACCACCCCTGGCGAAATTTGGGTGGCAGGCATGTAGACTACTGTGCTTAGAAGTGGGTTGGATGGATAGAGAGCAGCGTATGGCTCTTCAATGCCAATGCCTATAATGAGTCAGTAACCAGTTTTAATATCATGGCAGTAAAACATTATTAAAATCGTTTGAATAATCAACACATTTAGGACAGAAAGATAAGATAAAATCTAGCATCCTTCATGAGAGCGTACGTGCAAATATTTCCTAGTCAAAATCAAGCAATAATTCACTTGTGCACTACGCGTTGATTTGTAGAACAGTTGGGCATAAGGAAGTTTTATCATCCTGTACATACGCTAACACCACAAGCCTGGAACAACGTACCATTTTGAATTAAGACAATGGTAGTAGTAGGCGAAATAGCAGGCTTAAGGGTCTCTGCCGTTGAAGGAATAGTTGGCAATGCCTTGGAGCACACAAGTACATAGTCAAATGGTTCCGACGATAATGCTGCTGCGTCAGCAACTGAGCGAACCACAGTCGGTCTGACTTTTAGTTTCTCTCCCCACATGTTTGAGTGAATGGTAATTCCATCAGTGGAAACTACATGATGGTTGGATCGACATATCGCAACAATATTTGACTCTTGTATGCCACGAGATAATATGTAAGCGTAAACACCGCCTATGCTACCAGTTCCGAATATTAAAATTCGAGGAGTCATACCTCCAATAGAGCTAAGTATCGCTTTTTAGGTGGAGAAATGTTGAGTATCTGAAAACTTTTAATGGTGTTCTTATTGATGGTAAGTGTAATTGATATGCTATATCCTGACAAGAGTGGGAGTAGTACTCATGATAAGCGAGGAACGTTTCCAGCAATTCGGTATTTCATGCATGGCTTCAGGAAACATTGCGCTAAAACTTCGGCTACAGTGGGTGATCATCATCTTATGACGCTCTGCTTCCGTCAACCTCCATTTGATTCTCAACTAACACATTGGCCTTGTTTCTCCTCCATGGTTTGACCACAAGAACCATGATCTGCTAACATCTTCATCAAGTTGAGCAAGAACTATGTGTATCCGTTAACTGGCTTGTTCACACCTTGATCGTCCCAGCCACACAGTGCTGATGTAATTCAAACTTCGTATGACTATATCATAAAACCACTAGATATTCCGATACTTCCCTCAGGCATTTGTTTAGCCCCACAGGTTTGGCTCAGGAATTATTCTGATGCTATAAAGGAGAAACCCCCCTAATCTACATATCAAAAGTACAGGAACAAGACAAAGAAGCTAGCTATTTCCTAGTGACTCTCCTTGGTCACTGTTAGGAGCAAGAAGGTAAACTAGGAGCAAGAAGGTAAACTATGAGCAACATCAACTTGGTGATTGCTAAATTCATTCGTGATATTCATTTTATGGGCCAGTGATCTAATATCTCGGTTTGGGGAATTGTCTAGCTAGACCTACTATGAGTGACATGCGTGAATACTGCAACTATAAGCATACGAATCTAGAAGTTGCACGACAACAACTGTGAAGTTCGACTAATGGAAGAAGAGCCACCTGACCCATATTCTGGATTCTCTAGGTCAAATATTTTCACCTCAGGCAAGACTTCTTTACGAACTATGCTTTCCAATTACCTAGAATGAAACAGGAGAACTGAAGCGAACTAAAAACGCAACACATTGTTTGAAGAGCAAAGGCACAGCAGACTTGCTCAAAGATGGCACCTATGGCGAGCTACTTATTTCTTTCGGTTCAAGATCTATGTTTTATATAGATGAATAAAGACGTAACAAATCTATACTTGACCAATAACAAATGTGATGAAATGCCAATGGTAGACGATGGCAGTACAAGAATTAGCTCATACCAAAGATGATGATGGAGCACTTCAATTCTGAGACATCATTATCAACCCAAGTTATCAGGCGGACTCTTCACTAAAAGTCATAAACAAAGAATACCGAGCGAGGGTCTTTCTTCCAACATTTAGAAGGAAGTTGTGCCAATATGAAAAGCGTGGTTAAATCCTCTATATCCAAACTCGCATTTATATCAGTCACCGGGAACATAACTTATGTACGAACTATCTTTTGGATAAGCACGTGGGCCAAAGAACGAAGATGATTTGGCGACAAGTAAAGAAGAATGAAGTAGTGAAGGGTATTAAGACCATCCAGACTGCACCTGACCTAAACAGAATAAATAAGTAAGACACAAGGCTTCTGGACTTGCTCTCAAAAAAGCCTAGTATAAAGTGAGTGATTAGAGATAATAGATGATGATGAGTTCGGTGATAACAATATACAAGAGCTCGAGGACACGTGATAAGAGAAATTAAATCAACTGTCGCTTACCTAACCCAAATCCTTCTCCATCCTCAATTAGTAGCAGGATTCACTTCCGTATTACCTCTACGTCTACGGTTCCGGTGCGTTACTATATTGCTCGCTTGTAATGATTGTCTCACCTGGACAATCGCCTTAACTCGCAAATCTGGAAGCCATCGAGCTTACCGAGTACGTAGATACAGGACCTGGAACAGGCACACAAGAAACCTGCGAGAAGGTAGAGCGGCAGAACTCCAGACGATTAGAAAAGCTCCGCCGGCTCAACGAGGAGGACGAAATGAAGTTCTCTCATAGCATTCAATTTAATGCTGTGCCGGATTGGAGCAGTCACTACATTTCGTATAGTAATCTAAAAAAGCTGTAAGTAATCAATTTCCATTTGAACCAGTACTCTACTACTGCCGAACTCTGCTAATTAAGTAAGAATATTCCAGCTTGAAAAGTCCATACACAGATCTGTTGGAGACGATGTCGAAAATTCACCTCTAATCCAACCTACTATCGACCCCGACCAAACGTTCCAGAGGGCGCTCGATGTGGAACTAGAAAAGATATCCTCATTTTACCAGTTGAAAGAGCTGGAGATATATGGAGAGGTATCAGATCTTTTAAGAGAGGAGGAATCCTATGAAGCTGGGCAAAATGAAGGTCACACTGAGGCACGGCCGGGTTCGGGTGGAAGAGCCAGCGAACGACCACGAGCGAGTAGCATATTTCGGAACTTCAATCTAAAGCCAAGGCGAACGAGTACTATGAGCAAGTCTATTGATGGAACCGCTGAGGATAGTGATGACGATGACGATGACGAGGACGACGAACATACTGCATTGCACAAATCAGGCAGGCCAGGGGCTGCATTGCGCCGGAAGACCTCACCTTATAACAACCCTGGTCGCGAGGACATGAGAGCCTCTACAGAATTCTCGAAGTCAATCCGACGTACCAGCCAAGCATATGATGATTATGCGGAACAAGCATTTTCTGCGTACTACTCCTCGGGCATTACTTTGAAAAAGCGGGCAATTAGCCTCTACGTGCAGCTCTGTGAATTGAAATCGTTTGTTCAGCTGAACAAGACTGGCTTTACAAAAGTTCTTAAGAAATACGACAAAATACTGGACCGAAGTCTGAAGTCTTTATATATAGAGAAATTTGTTACCACTGCTTACCCGTTTCTGCCAACCACAATGAAGCATATTGAAGAAAACATAGGTAAGATCGAGAAGGCGTACGCCGATGTTGCGGCGCAAGGCGATGTAGATCTGGCAAGGAGGGAATTGAGGTTGCATCTACGTGAGCATGTGGTCTGGGAGAGAAACACTGTTTGGCGGGAGATGATTGGAATTGAGCGCAAGGCACAAGCTGCAAATATGGGGCTGGGAAGGACCTTGCTTGGACCAGACAATGACCCGTCGAAAGCCCGTCTTCAAGGTGATGACGATAACGAGCCCAGCATGAAGGAAGTTCAGACTCCTGTTGGACGTTTTAGACTCCCTATTTGGCTCTTCAGCTCTACACTGATCACGCTGTTACTCATAATAGGGGTGTTTATTGCCCTGCTGTATATCCCGATTATGAAAAAGGTAGAGCAGCAAAACTGTTTGGCGATGCTCGTATTTGTCAGTCTGTTATGGGCAACTGAGGTGGGAAAATCCAGCCATCATCTTATAGCCATCACTAATTTGTGCTAGGTCATTCCTCTATTCGTTACGTCCCTCTTGATACCCTTTCTCTCAGTCGTCTTGAGAGTTGTCAGATCCGACGAAAAGCCACACCGTCGCCTAGATGCTAATGCAGCAACAAAGTATGTTGTGGCGGCTATGTGGACACCAGTGATTTTGCTTCTCCTCGGAGGGTTTACTATAGCCGCAGCTCTTTCAAAATATCACATCGCTAAGAGAATTGCAACGTTTGTGCTCAGTAAAGCTGGAACTAAGCCACGTACCGTACTTGTTACAAATATGCTAGTTGCTGCATTCGCGAGTATGTGGATTAGCAATGTTGCAGCACCAGTCTTGTGCTTTTCTATTATCCAGGTAAAGCATTACAAGTCAAGTTTGCCGTGGTCATATGCTAACTTTTATAGCCTATGTTGCGGAACCTTCCATCCGATTCTCAGATGTCAAAAGCACTCATCCTTGGTATTGCTCTAGCATCCAACATTGGTGGCATGCTTTCACCAATTGCGTCCCCACAAAATATAGTTGCTTTACAGATAATGAACCCGCAGCCCTCATGGGCCGTGTGGTTCTTTATCGCGATTCCAGTAGGTTTAATATCTATTTTGGTAATTTGGATTCTGCTTCTACTCACCTTTCAACCTGGAAAGGGTACTACTATCGTGCCAATTCGACCGGTTAAAGATAAGTTCAGCGGAGTTCAGTGGTTCATCTCGTTGGTCACCTTAGGGACAATCATACTTTGGTGTGTCACTCATCAATTAGAGTGGCTATTTGGCGATATGGGCATTGTTGCTATAATACCGATCGTATTGTTCTTTGGAACTGGTATTCTGAATAAAGAAGACTTCAATAACTTTCTATGGACAATTATCATCCTCGCAGCTGGTGGCCTATCACTCGGAAAAGCCGTCAACTCCTCAGGCCTACTTCACGAAATTGCTAAAACTATTACGGCAAAGGTTGAAGGGCTGTCCTTGTATGCTGTAATGGTTGTATTTGCGAGCTTGATTCTCGTAGTCGCTACCTTTATCTCACATACAGTTGCCGCCTTGATTATTCTACCATTAGTCCACAGCGTCGGCATGGCTATGGATGAGCCACATCCTAATTTGCTTGTGATGAGCGGTGCATTGATGTGTAGCGCTGCAATGGGCTTACCTACTAGCGGATTTCCCAACATGAGTAAGTTTGCGTTCCTAATTATGCTGTTGAAGTATTTCCAACTAACAATTTCAGCGGCAATCATGATGGAGGATTCCCAAACTGGGCAGCGATATCTCCAAGTCAAACATTTTATCAGTCGTGGTGTACCTGCGAGCATAATGACACTCTTTGTAGTGGTCACAGTTGGATATGGATTGATGGTGGTAACAGGGCTATAATATCTGTAGGTATGAAGTGTTAGATATGTAAAGAATAGACACGGAACTGGCGTTTTGGAACTCTTAAGCACGTACGATTTGAATAGTAATGTGTTCACGGCTGTCTGTACTCCCAAATTTCTATAAGGCTAGAAATCTTACTAGGCGAGAAAGTACGAGCTCTGGCCCGTCAGTGTAATTTTGATTCAATATTAAATACACACTTTAGCAAGAATTTGAATATACTTAAATAAGATTTGGTTTCTTCCAAGCGGCGATCATCTCCACACTACAATCTGTCTTTATCACCATTATCCGTTAAACAATGATCTTGATTTGAGACATGCCTGCCAGCTCTCACCACATTCCTACTTAGACATTTAAGTTGCAAACGCTATTTTCATACAACAGCCACCCATCTTGTGTCTCAATCATAGACAAGTCGCGAGATCACTTCATCTATTACTCCAAGCTCTCATGTTAGCAGAGGATATCACGTAAGCATTAAAGGTGGGCAACACAATAAAAGCGAACATGGGTTGCCAAAAGACATCCTTACTGGTTCGATGCGATACATTTCGAAGCAGAAGGTAATCTGTTTTTCCACGCATTTATCGGTACTATATTGTGTATTAGTCTATTTTTCCAAACGCACATAAATTATGTTTTACTTCAGAGCCTCAGAGAAGAACAGTACTATTGAAGATGGCTTCTATTTGTTTTTGATGGGAAAGGCAGCATGAGTTACTGGGAGGGATAATTGAGGGATTGGCAAACACTTCTTACAAGAAACTTCCCGTTAGATTTAGGCTGGTTTCTGTACGAAATCACCGTATAGGTAGCGACAAAGACACAGCCAATGAAGTGACAAAGTCTTGTCTCGAGTGCAAAGATTTGATTGGTCAAGTGTATAGAGGATATGATGTTGGCTGACAGACCCAAATAGGAAGATGCCAACTTGTTGGTATTACAGGGGATGTCCATGAGTATTTAACAAGTTCGTCAATCCCCAAAGACACGAAATACCGGAAATACCAGAAATTCGATTTGGTTCACAAACAACGATTACCAACACCCAACACCATCTCTAACTCAAAGGGCCAATTATTTAGCGCAATGTCAGAAAAGATCTATGCTATCGTCATGCTCCATCCTACTCCAGGCAAGGAGGCTCGGGTTTGTACTTCTCTATTTACATCTCGACTTTATACAACATTCGCTTTCTACCTTTAGAAACTTGTGCACATTCCGAACATGCTAACAAGAATCCAGCTCAAAGAAGTCATCATTGAACTTGCGAACACTATTAACCAGAAGGAAGAAGGATGTGTAAGTTCTTTTACGTTTGTTGTCGCTGTGTTTTCTCGGTCAAAGTCGTATACATACTATCCCATCTCTCAATACACAAATGAGCCTCACTAGTTATCATAGCTTTATGGATTACATCAAAATACAGAAAGAAACAGGCACTATACACTGCAAGACCAATAACTTATACTAATTTCGAACAGCTGCAATTCCAAACTTTTGAACAGTATGACTCAGAGACCGGATCCAATGTTATCGTTATTCAAGAAGCATGTAAGTCTACTTCTCTTACAAGTCATTACCAACAAGCATTTTCATGTCGTTTTCAACCATTCGTGAATATTTATATCCTACACCTAATTACATTTACGGTACCTGTCCTCTTCTTTTGCTTGTGCATCACTATCCTAATAACTCTCCTTTCCATATTAATTGAATTCATAGATGCAAACTCCGCTGCCGTCGAAGCTCACATGGTTGCGCCCTACTTCGCTAGTGTGGCAGAAGTCTTACAAAAAGAAGGATTGGTCACTAAACCTCTTGATATCCTAAAGATAAAACCCTTTGGTGGCTTTAATTTGGGACAGAAATAGATGCTCGCGGTCACCCAAGCTCTTCTAGAGTATAGGATCACTAGAGGGCGGTGAATGGTCGGAGAAAAGCAAGAGGCTCGCTCAAGGTGTTTCTCTTGCCAGGAATTGGATTCGTAACAATTGTTTCATCCCTTTTTAACACCCATCGTTCAGATACAGTTTCTTATGATCTCCTTCTTCCATTTCGATTATACAATATTGTCGCTCGTCAATAACAAAGCATAGTCAGACCTAACTTTGTATGACAGAATAGCACTACTTTGGGTGAAGTTCAGTCTAGTGTCTTGATTTGAATATTGACTCCTCCAACTGATCTCTTCATTTTTCTCCAACCTTGCGTCTTTTCTGGCCGTACAATGTCGCTCCATAGTCGGGATTCCCTCTCCATTTCACAGAGACATATTGCTCTTGGTTTATTGCTACTATTAATTTGAGTATGTTCAGATGCGGTATCGAGCTCACGGCAACTCTGACAACATCTCGGGTCTCTCTCCTCACACGAAGAGCAGACAACAATGGTTAGGTGACACCCTTTAGATCGACATTTACTTAGCCTATCCGAAGCCGAAGTGCATATATGGCACTTGGAAACTGGCTCAAGTTCGCCGTCAGTCTCCATTAGTCCAGTTGATCCTCGGCCATCAAAGACGTAATTCTTCCCTCGAAAGAGCGAATCTTGCGGCCTCTTTCTTCCCTGCCTTATTTCTTCATCCATCCACGTCAGGTAGGCAGCAATGCCGCCTTTTAGGGTGCATATCTCATCACCTTCTCTCATGTCTAACTCGTCAGCCATCCATCTCACTCCCTTTTCACATCTAATTCCTCCAGTGCAATATGTCATGATCTTCCGCCCTTGGTCGTTGGTTGAAGCTCCAATCTCAAATTCTTTCTTATGACTTTTAACATACTGTGGCCACTGAGAAAATCTCCTGATTTCCGGAGTAAGTGCTTTGTTCCCAGACACGGGATCAACAAAATAGCCTATACGACTCTCATAGTGATTTCTTACATCAACTAGGATCTTTTGCTCATTTTCCCAGCACCGTTCGTGGAAATCAGCAGGTTCAAGACTATCAATGACGTTCCAGTCCTGTGGTGTGTAGTTTGTAACTCCCATTGGTGTGATTTCTGCTGTCACACGAACGGAAGCTGGAGACCCTCCAAACACACATGCGCAACCTCCGCTGGTAGGCTTGAAAAATGCATTTCGTTTTTTCAAAGTGCTGAGATCCAGACCTGCGAAGCTCCAGTGGCATACACAAGCTTCTATGTATGCCTCAATCTCATTCTTAGTGCCGCCAATCGTGATATTAAACCCCTCTCCAGCAACTCGAATCTTGCCGCCAAGGTGAAGTTCTTGGCTCAGCGTGGTATGAAAAGCTGCTAGCTCGGAAACAAGATTAGTTCCAGGGAGCTGAAGTGACGGTGGAGCAGAGAAATATCGATAGAAAAGTAGGACAAGACCGCTGGTGGGGTCAGAATTGGCTGAACAGGTGCATTTGAAGGACACCGGATCGGACGATCCTGTAATCGGTCTCTGTGCTTTGCTTTCTTTCATATTGATCCAACTGATTTGAGTCAAATGTGTATTAAAGTATTTATCACAGATGGATGAGTTGCTGAATCTGCTAGGTTAAATGTCTTGGCGGAACTAGCTACTTCTGTTATTTCTAAATATTCTAGACTCTTTTATCAAGACATTGAGATTCCAACCACCATATAACTTTGACCACTTCACGGTTTCCCTTTACTTTGAAACTTGAAATCATGTTCATTACTAAGGGGAGGAGATCATACGCTGCGTCACGTGGTACGCCATACGTTTTCCTGCATTTTTCTACCTCCATGCTCAGTTTAAGTTTAGAGTAAAAGAAGATATAAAATATATGTGGCAGGTCTTAGAAGAGAACACCGAGGAATCATTTGAGAATATCATGACTATTATTACTGAGTCTAAGTATTGGAACACTCCTAAGCTTTCAAATGCTATAAAATAATATCAACCGCAATCCATCAGATCTCTGTCCACGTGGCCCACATTTCACTATCATGTCTTGGTCCATCAGCACGCTATTTCTAAACTTTCCCGTTTTAAAGCGATAGGTTATACTTGATAGATATCCTTTCGCAATCTAGCATTCAAGAGTGTATTGTTAGATATTATGATCATTGGGAATCGCAGTCGTGCCTCCAGCGCCTTTGAACATCTCCATCCCGATTTGTTGTCTCAAGAGAATTTATGGTAATGCTCATAGAAGAGCCTGCATAACTTGAGCGCCTTAAGCACCTCGATAAGCCGGTGTGAACTTGTCTTGCCCCCTCTACGAGAGAGTTTTTACTTTGGCTCTTTGGTCCAAAAGGCTGCTTACTTATATCGCAAGCAATCGTATGCTTGCTCTCATCATTGGCACCTCGACTAGTAGAATTCATGGATTCGCTGATTTTGGCTCGCACATAGAACAAAGTGAAAAAGCCAGCTATCACTAGCGTGATCTAAGCTTGAAGCTCAGTCAGTCAGTCGAGCTTCGAAAATGAGTGATAGAGTACTTACGATATGCTAGCAGATATGGTGAATATATCAAACGTGTTCGCATACTGTAAATTTCTGACAAACTTCAAGTCTTCTACCAGTTGAATTCTCCGCGCATCAGTTGAACTCCATCCAGGAGCCTTGTGTCCAGTCCAGGGTGTTGAGCCAGTCCATTTCTCCAAAAGGTGCCAGCATTGGGTCGATTGGCAGTTTCATCATATCATGACCTGGAGCTTCCTGAGGGGGCTCAAGAACACGTTCCAAAATCCTCCTGACAACTTTCTTAAGACGGCCAGCGAGTTTGTAATTTCCATCGGTCGGTCTTATCCACTCCAAAAATCCAATGAACATTGTCAGTTTGTGGACAGCATCGGATCTGGAGAATTCGAGAATGCTTTGGCCAGTGGCTTGCTTAAGTAGCTCAACGCAGATCACACCAGCACATGGAATTCCATAACATGTGACAATCCAGTCGAAGGCAGAAGAATACACCATAATTTGATCTCGTTTGATCCAGAACATTATTGTAAGATCCATCATCTCCAAAGCCGTATTCAGAAGCTGCTGCTCGTTATTGATACCCCTAGCTATGGCAAGTCGATTTATGAGAAACCTATTCTGGAGCATATTGAGACACAAATAGGCTTGGTTCATTAAAACTTCACCACGACTCTCTTTCGGTTTTGTGCCGTACTCATAATAGTGAACTTGGTCTGGAAGAGTGTCGTATGTAACTTGGCAGCGACGATGAAGATCATCAATCCTGGATGGCGGTACAACTGTATCAACAGAAAGAGATGCCTCCAATATCTCTTCTCTAACTTCTGCCAGAAGCTTGAAGGATCTGTGGAAAGTGGTGCGGTAGGTACTCCGTGTAGTATTCCATCCGTTTGCGTCTAGCTTGCTTACAATATCGGCTAATTGGTCAAGTGGTAAAAATAAATCTTCCTCCGAGATATCGAGTGGTAAGCGGACGAAACAGAATCTTGAGCTGACAGCAGGAGGTATGCCATTTAGTGCAGCATGAGTCTTGTCTATGCAGTATAACGATGAAAAGACACGTCTCTTGAATTCCGAAGCAGCTGTAACTCTATAATTTGGTCCATATTCAGGCATTCGATGTAAGCCGGCAGCAGTTGAACAAACAATAGCATCAGCAATTCGTCGTCGGGTCTGAAAGCATTCATCGCCAATACAAACGCTTTCGAGCATACCAACACATAGCATGAGTGCGATCGAAATCTCATTGTTCTCCTCAGATATTTCGCACATTTTGAGGCAAACATCAGCGCATTCCTTCATTCGCCAAGTCGTGTCTTTCCTATCTCTCCCAAAGTTTTCAGGGACTAGGAAAAGCTCGTCCCAATCTGATAACTGTTGGTATGACATCCCGAAAAAAGAAAAAAGAATCCCGACCATCTCAAATCGTAGATTGGGGCCCATGAATCCATTTATCCAGGCAATTCCGTCGTCCGGCGCAGGGGGTAAAGGTCTCTCTTCATTCTTAAATAGAACATCGGCAATAGTTGACAGCTTTTCTGACGTACGCGGAACCGCCAATGCGGAACCAAAAGTAGACCAGAGGGTCTCGATACCTAGAGATATCATTTGATAATTCATAGTTGAATGATGTAAAGATGTGTATGTCGCCAGAAGTTTTATGCAAATTTCTTTTGATGGAATGTTCCACAGAGCTCTTACTATTTGGTTCATGCGAACTGTAGGAGCTGATGGTCGATCTCTTCCGAGAAGCGGCTGACCAAATGGCCAATTCGATGGATGGTTCCGTCGGTCATTTCCAATTTGAAGGTCCTCAGTAAGGTTTACATTTTCATTGAACTGTTCACTGAGTTACTATTATAATCAATAAATTTTGCAGAGGCAAAAAGGTTCAAGGATATTCCAGCCAAACTTGGGAATTGTGAGATCCTCAGCTTCTGTGGGTTTGCAAGCTTCCTTCTTACTCAAATAAGAAGACTAGTGTTTGGGCTTGAGGTCAACTTACTACCGCAGTGAAGCTTGTTGGTCCGTAATACCTAGCAGATCGCTGGAATGTTGCATGCTTATCCCAATCAAACCGTCGGGTAATCGGTGGCGTTTCCGAAGCTTCTTCTAGTGGCTGCTGCGATTCCTCCAAATTGGGAGGCGATTGAGTTTCAACAGCTTTATGATGTAAGGATTCATACTCAATTTGAAGGGATGTGTTGGAGCTGTTTGTGTTCAGCATTCCAGAGGAGAAAGTCTGAGATGAAGGATCTTGAGATATAGGCGACTCTGAGCTTGGAGCTGTTATTGGTACAGCCATTCCTTCTCCACGAGGACGTGTCCTGCCGGTTTAAGAGTCAGTATGCATATCATAAAAATGTAAGGACTTCGAAGATTGTCCAAAGAAGTCTATTCTTCCAGGATACGACTTCTTGAGATAATATATTCCCTGAAATATTCTAGATCTAAAGAAGCTATGTTCTGGGCTGGTATTTCAGACTTAAAAACTTCACTTACATAGGCGCTGGATGATATATGCATCTAGCCGATAGACGTCTTCTGACGCATCTACCACAATGAGGTACACCATGATCACAAGCTAGTCTAGACAAATTGATCAGTAAGGTAACATTGTTTAGTAGATAACAGATCATCCGACATTCACAAGAAGTTAAAAGCAAATTCTTCAACGTGCTGAGTACTTACTTTCCTTTGCGACAAGGTTCACATGCTTGCTGCTTTCCATTACGTCTAAGGCCGACTCCTCCGGCTGAGGAAGAGCGGCGTGGCGACATTGACAAGACTTTAGCACAGGTTAACTTGAGATTCGGGTGATAGGACTAGTGATCTTGAAAGAGCTACCAAACACCATTATTGTGAAACGTCAAACACCTTGAAGTATGCAAGGTTAGAGATTCGTCAAAGATGCTAACTACGTCCCACTATCAGATCTTTCTGTAGCGCGGAACGTAGCCGCAAATTATGGGCCCCCAGTATCATGTCACGTGGTGCTTTGATAAATGTTCGAACGACGATGTATGTGACGAAGCATTTGGAAGAAAGTTAGGTAATTTGGCCTGGTAAATACATAATATTGGAACTGAATTATTTTGAGTTCCAGAATGTAGGTTCATAGAAGAGTTAATAATCGTGAAGAAGCGATACCTAGAGAGGAATGAAGGTCGTCTATATATGTACACATCGAATGGGATTAGCGCAACGTCAATTGTGTAAGGATTATTGAGCAAATGAAGTACAAATTGACTCTGGTATAATTCAAAATCATTAAATTGCCTGTCTCTCGACTTGTGACAAATTAACATACTTTAACTCTGGTTATTTCATGGGGCGCATAATCTCGAACATATGCAATGTCACAGTGACCATATTTTGATACAACTCCTATCTTTAGTCAATTTCCGCGGTTGTATTTTGTTTCCCATTAATAAAAGCATAGAGCGTTGTTAAGATCAAGATAATTTGAACCTTTGATAGTGATATGGTATCGTTACAAAATCTCGCTTACGAAAAGGGGAACGAGCTGAGGCTCCACCGGGTTTGCAAAAGATGCCAGACAATATACCATCTGAGGAACGAGAAACGCAGTGGATAGTTTGCTGCCTACGAAATCATAGATATTACCATCTATTATTTACAAGGTGACGTTTTTGCGCCACATATCTTCATTACAAGAACGACATGTTATGTTAGTGTCACATTATGCTAGTACATCTTTTTACTTCACACAAGTTGCCGTGCACTTTGTGATCTGTAAATTTGCTGAAAATTGATGATGATGAAGAAGATGAAGATTCATTTCTCAACCAAGAGCAGAACATGGCCAATGTATCCTTTTCGAGTTTTAAAGCGAATTCAATTTGGTGGTGTTGGTGCAAGTTTGCACTGTTGACAAACTCTCTCCTCGCTCAGCAAGCGCACTAATCGGGTAAGCCCCACACTAACAAGTATAAATACCAATTAGGAAATATGGTATGCTAACGCAGCGAAACACCCAGCTGGCTTATTGGTAATCTTATCGGCAGGTTAAATACCTAGTGCTACCTTGGAGCCTCTTCATGAGGATAGATCAGTAGTAACCTTATTAGCCTGTCAATACCTAGTGCCTCTAATCCAATGGTGATGTTAAGCGTAAGTCGCACAAGGCTCGAAGAACAGCACGCATCCGTCGGGGCGGGTGGAGGGTTGTACTCAAGAGTATACTTGGGAGGAGAAATCCTTTTACCACTTTCCGCGTAAACTTTTTTTTTCTCTTTTATTTGGCTGCTCCCTTATTTACATATCCTTAGCAACATTTGGTAACTCTCACGTACATGTTTATTGTACATTCTCTTTTTTTTGGGAGCGCGGAAAAACGCGAGCTGTTGCACGCTTTTAGCGGCCCCCAAAAAGAAATCGCGTTACTCTGTTTGAAAATTACTTGATGTAGAAATGATTAACTTGTTCTTAGAGAGACGTATAGGCGATCGAATATGATTTACTAATTACAGCGATATCGTATTGAAAAGACATTGTATTTCGATTCTCGTCGCATACTTGACATAGGGAGACGCTTGAATTCCACTCCGTGAAACAAGGAATATGTCGCCCCTGTACATTCTACAATACTATGGATATATTCACCAAGCTGCAGGTTTCAACTAGCTATCTGTATATCCATTTCAAAACATAAAGACAAAGACAATACTTTCCCAATAGAAAAGCCGAGTTTGAGAATACAGCTGTAAAGTTCGGTTGAGTATACAGTTAGTTTAAGCTGACAGCTTAGATGATGTACTGCCTTTTTTCTATCTGCATAAGTAGAAAGACGGCAGCAGAGAAAGATTTGCCATAACAACAGCCTGAACACGCAGTGGTGACTGTTGTTCCACACTTTGATGACAACATATTCATCTCATTCAAAACCTGCAAATGTAAATTCGCAGAGATTCATAGCGGACGGCATTTCATCAGCCCAAAATCATTAGCGAACTTTAGAGCAACCGGACAAACCCGACTGAAAGAAACATTGAAGTGGCCAGAAAGAGCAGGTGGCAATTATTCAGTCAAAGAAACACAATGTCATTATATTTAGATGCTCAATCTCCGCTCTAAGATTTTATACCGCTGATGCAGTCACCGATCCAGTACTCCATGTTATGCTCCTGTTCTACTACACCTTAATAATCAGACTCAGATTCCTCCTTCTCCTGTAAAACTGTTGCTAGCACCTAGACAATATTAGTTACGACCAGCCATGCCAATTATGTAGAATTCTACTCACAGCGTTGATGCGCTGCTTAAGAATAGGAATCATGTTTTCTTTGATTACCACACATGAATCATCAAGCTCCTCGATGATGAACTCGTGGTTTTCAGCATCGATATTGACAATGATGGCCTTGATAGACGGATCACACTCCACAAGTACGCCTTGGGTTACCATATTAGTTCAGTAATATATGCACAGAACAGGTATCTAATTCACCTCTAATTGCTCGTGGCATACTTGCTGTGCAGAAGACGTCTCTATCACAGCGAGCGACAGAAAATGCAAACGTGATGTCGTACAATTTGGGTGGGGCTCAAGAAGCAGTAGCGCGCGGTAAAAAAAGACGACTGCTTACTAATCATACTCGGCGGATACATATTTAGGAGTCGACGGGTCAATGCGTTGCCAACCTCAGCTCAAGTGGGCTCCCGACCTGCCAACCTCTTATGAGTTTGGGGGCTGTTGGTTTACAACGCAAAACAGCACATCCACTGCCATTGTTATTGGATGATGTGACCTTTATATGCAAGCCATCTGTTCAAAACGGCAATGTACGCTGTCCAAGGGTAAGCACTAAATAGGGGATAATATAACAGCTAAGTGAATCTCCTGTGTTCAAAACATGTACCTTCTCCTTCTCTCTTCAGTATTTCCTCTGTCCCACCCATTTTTTTTTGTAGTTGCATTTAAAGCAACTACTATCAAAGTCAATTAAAAGGTATACTGTATGTTGTCCTATATCAACAGGACTCGTGGAGTCCAACGGAACCAAAGAATGCTTCATGTATCAGGAGTTGGAGCGAACGACGGAATGAGCGAGAAAAACGAATCTGTTGCGCCATCTCAATTAGGATTGGAGGCGAATAATGGAAATGATGGAGCAATTCTCTTTACGCCAGCAGCTTTGCAGCCGAAGAAAAAGCACAAGGCCCCTCAAGATGCGATAGATGAATTTTGGGACAACTTCAACACTAAAACCCCTGGGAAGTAAGTTATAGCCACAATGATGATGAACCTCCAAATACTTACACTTATGACCATAGGGCATCAACTGTCTTACCGAAGGACGAATATGCCAGAAAGGTCGGAGAGAAGGTACCTAAAGGCACAACTAGGGGCCAGAATGCTGTGGCATCATACGATGAAGCAGCCAGGATATGCAAGGGGAAGGTGGATAAGATCGTCAAAGAATGTCGCAGAGTCAACCAGAAATACCGCGATGCGCACTTCGATATCGAATTCGACTTGAAGTGGAATAGTCTGCCAGATACCCTTACTAAGTTGCAAAATACTTCAGATATAGAGTGCAATCTTCAGCCAAAGGGCGTAAAGAGGGTCGGCGATATCTTTGACAAACCAGAATTCTTCAAAAATGGAGCCACCGCAAGTGATGTTCGTCAAGGGAATGATGGCGATTGTTGGTTTTTGGCAGCACTCTGTACCTTGGCTAACAAGCCTGGTTTGATTGAGAAAATATGTGTGCACAGGAATGTGGAGGTAGGCGTGTATGGATTCGTTTTCTATCGAGACGGAGAGTGGATTTCGGAGATCATTGACGATAAACTCTTTCTAATCAAGCCTGATTATGACGAAAGCTGGCTGGAACGTGGTCTCATTGAAAGTCACGAGCGCATCAATTCAGAGGAGGATTATCGTAGAATTTACCAGGTATTTTCAACGACCATTACTTAAATGAAGTATCTAACCGAAGCAGAATGGAAGCAATGCCTTGTACTTTGCACAATGTGAGGACCAGAACGAGACTTGGTTGCCATTACTGGAAAAGGCATTTGCAAAAGCTCACGGTGTAGGTCAAAGAAACCTCAAGATACGTACGAGTCTAACAGTTATAGGATTATGAATCTATCGAAGGTGGTTTCACGGGCGAAGCTATCGAAGACCTAACTGGTGGCGTTACCACGGAGCTTTTCAGCTCTGATATCCTTGACAAGGAATACTTTTGGAGAGAAGAGATTCTCAAAGTTAACCAGGACTTTTTATTTGGATGTTCAGCAGGCTTATTCTCTCCGTTTTGGGGTGGTGAACGTAAAGGCATCGTCGAAGGGCATGCATATTCCATCATGAAAGCCGTGGAGATCGATGGCCAAAAACTTTGTCTTCTCAAAAACCCTTGGGGAAAGTATGAGTGGAGTGGACCATGGAGTAAGTGTATTGGGCCGAGAATAGCTTCTAATCTATACTAACTTGTCTTAGGCGATGGTAGTAAAGAGTGGACGCCAGAATGGATGCAAAAGCTGAACCATCGGTTTGGGGATGATGGTGCTTTCTGGATGTCCTACGAAGATCTTCTGAAAAAGTTCCAAGTTTTCGACCGCACGCGTTTATTTGACGATGAATGGAAGGTGACCCAGCAATGGACTCAATTGACTGTCCCGTGGTCAACCGACTATCACAGCACCAGATTCTCTTTTACTGTAGAAAAGAAAGTACCAGTCGTCATAGTGTTCTCTCAGGTAAGCTGAAAGCACTTCATGGTGTAGCCTAGCTAATCCCAATAAGCTCAATGAGCGCTATTTCTGCGGTCTCGAAGGCGAGTACGAATGGAAGTTAAGCTTCCGCGTTCACAAAGTTGGCGACGAAGAATATGTCATCCGAAGTCACGGTAACTACTGTATGAGGCGCTCGGTCACTGCCGAGCTAGAGTTAGAGGAAGGCGAGTACCATCTGCTTATGAAAGTCGAGGCGCAAAAGAGAGGTGGGGCTCTGCCTGTTGAAAATGTCGTACGCAACAACGCCAAGGATCGTAGAGACAAACTTGTGCGAATTGGACTTGCTTATGATCTAGCGCATGCTAAAGGGCAATTCAAGGAAAGTGATGAGGAGAAGAAGCTGAAAAAGAAGTTTGAGGCTGATAAGAAAGCTAAAGAGAGAAGAGAAGTGAAGGAAAAGCTGATGAAGGAGAAGAAAAAGCGCAAGCATAACGAAAATAAGGAGCGTAGGAAAGAAAGAGCTGCTGCTGCCAAACGTAAGGCTAAAGAAAAGGCCAAAGCTGCCCGGAATGCAGAGAAAGAAAAACAAAAGAAGAAATCAGAAGAGGGAGACTTGACCCAACCCAAAGAAGATGCCGCTGTCGTAAAACCTAACGAGGCGACCGAAGTCAAAGAACCTGTGGCTGTAAACACCACGGCTGAAACCCCAAGCAAACCTTTGGATGCTACCACTTCTGAAAAATCAGCTGAGAAAGTAGACAGTGGCATTGTAGCTGTGGAGAACAAAGATGCCCAGAGCTCAGTTGACTTGGAGAAAGTTGCGGAGAAAGCGACAGAAGAAGAAAAAGTTCCTCCAACTTCATCCAAAGAAACACCAGCATCCGAGACTGTCACAGCTACAGCTCCTGGAGAGGCTAGCCAGAGCTCCGAAAAGGAGCCTGGAAAGGAAGCGAACATTCTCGTTGCTCCTGAAATCAAAATCAATGGCTCAGCACCTCCATCAGAAGCAGGATTTTCTGATACCGACGAAGATGATCTCTCCGATATTGAATCAGTTGTTTCGGACATCTCCTCCGGGGAGATTGATGATGTCCTCGAAGACCAGAAGCTCGCAGCACAGAATGCGCTTCCGCCCATGCCACAGGACGACGAGGAAGACGAGTTTCAAAAGGACCCATGGAATGCGGTTGCTGTTGTCGGTTTACGAGTATATGCGAAAGGTGGCGGTGTTTCTATCAAGCTGGTTCGACCTCCACCCAATCTCGACTTGGGAGGTGAGAAAAAGGAAGGTGTAAAGGCCGAGAACAAACTCGATGTTGATGATAGTGCCGTCGACGCAACCAAAGGGATTAACGTGACTGCTCCCGCACCTGGACAGATGCCCCAAGGTAGCGAGTTGACACACAACTCAAGTACCAAAGGCGATGCTGAAAGTGAAGGATCTGGAATTTTGGTCTAATAAATATGTACCTAAGATGTAGGGAATTTGGTAAATAAGGGCTCGAAATATCACGAATTTCCTTGTTCACAATTCGTTGGCCACTCGTGTTTCCCTCTCTTTCCAACTTTACTCATTGGAAACCACAACGTTGGTAATTATTCATTCCTCCTTTGGTAAACCAGCATCGTAACCAACTCGTATCCACACCACCCACCATTGAAGGGATTCCGCATTCGGAGACCCCGGAACCCCACAGATCATCGGATTCTGAGATTGAGATGGCAAAATGGACCGAGAGCTATTGTGGAGTTGCCCAGGAAGGCGAGCGCCCCAATCTCCACATTGGAGACAATACACGGGCCGAATTGACAGTGTCTAGTGTTCCCCCATATGGGGCTCCATGGTTTCAACGCCAAACCTTCCTCAGATGTTGTCCCGGTAACAGAGCTGTTTCCAACGTCAGTATCGTAAGAGGCGTTTGTTACTTTGTCAGACAAAATCTGTAGTTGTATCTAGATACCGTCACCCAAACAAACGTAGAGTTACCGGAGTGTTGGTGTACAGTAAATCTCTTTGATAGGGTGTGATTAGGAACCTGTCAGCCCTGGATGTAGCCCTGTACAATCCTTTCATGAGGAGCCCCCTGCCAACCAATCGACACACAGATAATCATTCTGCCTGACCAGTATAGACCCTGATGCACGTTTGTCGCATGCTTTCCAGGTTCCTGTGATGGGCCGATATATGGTAAAGTGGGTGATATTTGCTGACCGCTCAAATCAAATGCAGGTAGATGCCGCTGAGGGCGAGAAATGGTGAGTGATAAGCGTGTGTCTCATTTGAAGAGCGATACGATCGAGATACACGCGTAAGATTTACCGTACCGTACAGCAACAGTAGATTTGCTACAGTCAGCAGCAAGACCAAGACGGACGACTGCTTTGAAAGGAATGGCTCGCGAATCAGAGGGGATTTGAGTTGGGGCTATAATGCCAATATCGATGTCTCGTGCTCCTTATCAATTGGTGAGTTGGTGATGTAGTGGTCGTTTGCTTGAGAGGTCTAGAATAGAGCACGAGACTGTCACACGCAAGAAATATCACGTACATGAACCCTGAGCTGCTAAACCGCTAAGCCGCTAAGCAAGTGTACCGTACAGATACTAGAAAATACTCCTACATCCATGACGCCGTGGCGTGGATGATCGATGAGGGCTTCGATTGGAGCGAATCACTAGATGCCCTGGGCGCTGCGGTAGCCCTTTCGCTTGGGGGAACTAAAACACAAGTAAGCTCTATGCTCCAAGTCAACAAGCATTGCCATAAAAAAGCGTAAACAAGAATTGGGTTTGTTCAGAACTATGCACTGGTGGGAGTTGCTGTAATTGAACAAATGTCAAGGTAATTGACTGCTTGCAAAATACGCAAATGAAAAGGAATCGAAAACAATGGGATCCTGTCACGGCCAAGCGAAAAGGGAATCAAGCAGAACTTATACGTACTTTGTATGGTAAGGTCCCTAGGTAACGTTGCTGAAGGTTTTAACAGCGCCTATCTCCATAAGCTTTACCAAGGGCTCTTAACATGTGCCGCACTAAAGCAACTCAATTCGAAGTCCGTTTTCACTTGGATGCAGATCTCCCTTGGCAACTCGGTACGCTCTTTTGCGTGTACATTCATGTCATTTCATATCTGTGAACAAGTTCCAGGCCCTGCAAAGCATAGAAGATATACAGTAGATAGCCTACAGTCACCACGACCTGGGGAAGCTGCGTGTGAGCCTGGTGTTCTCGGGTATCTGTAATCTCGTTGGAAAAGCAAGGCATCTGTACTGTAAAAGCCCAACCATGTCAACATCCTCGTGCTCGGCGTCCTCTCTCCAAAGTCTGACTGACCTGATGCCGGATCGTAGAGAAGTTGGAAGGCGGAGGGGCGGACTTACCCCGGGGGCGTAGGCTGAAGAGTGGATGTCGACTATGCGACGGGGTCAATCACAGCACGGCTGGACGCTGCTTGACGCTGCTTAACACTGCTTGAAACTGCTTAATGCTGCTTAACGTGCTTCGTAGCCCGGGGATTTTTGGGGGGAACCGGTGCCCCGTCCAGCCTCTCCAGCGCGGTCCCTTGGCGATACTGAAGTACGACTGGGCGGCACCATAGGAGTATCCTTTCCGCGCAGAGAGTGGAGAGAGATGACCGCATCTTTTCGCCCGAATGTTGGACCAAGACTACACCACAGGGGATATTGCTGGACTCGCGCTGCTGACTGCCTGGAAAACCTTAAGCCTGGAGGAAGATGGAGTAAAGCTGGACAAGAGCTAGCGAGAAGGGGGGGGGGGGGGAGGGATCATAAAAAGAGTGGGCAGGGACGATCTCCTGGTTGTTTATATACTCGTCGTCCTCCCGGTTGTGATGCGATGTCCTGTATCCCTCCTCTGTTTTGACTGAAATCAGACCCTTCAATATGGATGAAAAAGCCTCCAACCCAGCTCAGCTCCCTACCAAGGAGTAAGTTTTCCATTCCATCATCGGTCACTGGTGATCCTCGTGCTGCTTAGTCTTCATCGTGGCCGTTCATTTATGAACATATTTTGCATATCTTTGGCATTTGCTGACATCCATCTCAGGAACTCCAACGAGCTCGAACATAATGAAAATGGTCACGGGCCAAACCATACCGACATGGAGAATAACATGGCCGCAAAGTAAGCCATCCGTTCAGCCACCCGTCTCCCATCCTGGCTGCATTGTCTGTGCTGCAGCCCCGGCTAACAACCACCTACAGAATCCGCAATCCTTTAGCTGGAATTCCACGCGAAACCCTTCTGAAAAACGTCGCCAATTTCGCAAACGAAAAGGGCCTTGTGGAGCACTTGCCACTGCTCCAAAAAGGTGCCTTGGTTGCGCAAGATCCCGATAACTATGAAGATTTGACTGGCGAGTTTGCGCTCAACGAAGAGGAAATCCGTGCTGTTCGCGATGAGGTCGAGCACAAGTGGAAACAACCTATCAAGCTCTACCTGACCATCTTCACCTGCTCCATTGGAGCTGCCGTGCAAGGTTGGGATCAGACTGGTTCCAATGGTGCAAACTTGTCTTTTCCTACTGCCTTTGGCATCGGCGATACCGAAAGCACCCACGATACCCTGCTTGTTGGTTTGGTCAACGCAGCTCCTTATATTGCGTCCGCATTCTTCGGATGCTGGATTTCTGATCCGCTGAACCACTTCTTCGGTCGTCGTGGTACAATTTTCTTCGCTGGTATATTCTGCTTCCTTCCTGTGCTAGGTCAGGCCTTTACACAAACATGGGAACAGCTCTTCATCTGCCGTCTCCTTTTGGGTATCGGAATGGGTTCCAAGGGTTCGACCGTCCCAATCTACGCAGCAGAAAACTCGCCACCTTCAATTCGTGGAGCGCTCGTCATGTCCTGGCAACTCTGGACTGCTTTTGGTAAGCTTACCTATCCCCTAAATTCTGAGACTTGACGCTAATCAACCGGACAGGAATCATGTTGGGAAACGCAGCAAATTTGGCATTGGTCAATGTTGGAAAACTCACGTGGAGACTGCAACTTGGATCTGCTATCATTCCTGCCATCCCGCTCTTGATCTTGATTTATCTCTGCCCAGAGTCTCCCCGATGGTACATTAAAAAGAATCGGTATCAAGATGCCTACAAGTCACTGCTACTCTTACGGAACAACCCAATTTTGGCGGCGCGAGACTTGTACTTCATCTATGCACAACTTGAAGTTGAGAGCTATCATATGGCGACAAGCAACTACTTTTCCCGCTTCAAGGATCTGTTTACTGATCCTCGAATTCGCCGTGCCACCGCTGCTTCCTTCACGGTCATGATTGCTCAGCAAATGTGTGGTATCAACATCATTGCATTCTACTCTACCACCATCTTCGCCGATGCTGGTTTCTCTAAACTACAAGCTTTGTGGGCATCATTCGGATTTGGTGCTATCAACTTTGTCTTTGCATTCCCAGCTCTGTACACCATCGATACCTTTGGTCGTCGCTCACTGCTGCTCTTTACCTTCCCCAACATGGCCTGGACGCTTCTTGCCGCTGGTCTTTGTGCATTGATCCCCAAGGGCAACCTCCAATTAGCATTGGTTGCGCTGTTCATTTATATTTTCGCCATGTTCTATAGTCCCGGTGAAGGTCCTGTCCCATTTGCCTACTCCGCAGAAGTCTTCCCGCTTTCTCATCGAGAAATCGGAATGGGATGGGCTGTGGCAACTTGTCTCTTCTGGGCCGCCGTCCTCACTATGTTCTTGCCACTCATGTTGTCCGCTATGGGCACTACGGGTGTTTTCTGTTTCTACGCTGGGACCAACATCGTCGCCTTGATCATGATCTACCTCTTGGTCCCCGAGACCAAGCAGCGCAGTCTCGAACAGCTGGATTACATCTTTGCGACCCCGACCCGAGCGCATATCAAGTACAACAACACAAAGGCCGTTCCTTACTTTGTCCGTCGCTGGATCCGCTTCGACCGCTCCGCTCAGCTTGAGCCCATGTTCTCGTTCGAGGGCTCTGCTGCAGATACCGATAAGGGCCGCATAGACGCTCTTCATGCCAACGATGCCGCGAGACTCGAGCGTAACAAGCTCAATGCCAACTCTTCACCGGTGGTTGCCGCCCCCAACAGCAGCAGCAGCCTTGACGATGAGGCCATCCAGACCGAGAAGAGGGTTTAAAGGATTGACCGTACAGCATGTTATTTGAGATGTGAGGAGTAAAGACCAGCCTTGTAATGTAGTGGATAAGAAGGGCGGCAATTTTCTTTTCCCCCCTTCCCTTGGGGGGGCATTTTTTCCCCAAATACCCCAAGATACCCGTTCTGGCGGCCGTAGAGATGTTCCTTGGATGTTCTGGACTTCATCTTTTTACCTGGAATAGAACTATGAGCGTAGCATTACATGAATAGAAAGCCGAGTTTCACAAAATGGATTCTGACTAGTGGTGATAAGTGATATATGAAAAACCTTCTGTAACTTCTTAAGTCGTAGTTTTAACATCTTTCATTTGAGTTTGGAAGGGACTTGAATGGTTTAAATACATAGTGTGCCAAGATGATGTCGCATCGATATATTTATTGTTCGTGGTGCAACTGTGTGATTGATCTATACTTCTACGAACCTTGATAGAGTTTAGTACTTCGCAGCCTCTGTACAATGGAGCAAATCGTTGGGATTGGACAAACATGCGTCACGCTGCATGTTTATCCCAATCCCGTGTTATCTTTCTTAAGCTCCACGAGTTTTCATAAAAATCAAAAGCCGGAAAGTCTTTGGGATGTCAATTAAACATGTCTCTCATTATTTCATTTACAGCACCACGTCCTATACGATATGATAAAAACTTCCAAGCACAAAACCCCCCAAACTCCATGTTCCCTACCCCCCCGTGGCTCGATGTTACATCCTAAGCGGTTGCGGTAGCCGTTCTATTCGCGCGCTCCAGGTTCCTTCCCGTGCCCGCCCGTTTCCCGTGGCCAGGCCGGGCCAGCGTATATTTGGCAAAGGCGCGCGCGAGAGCTTTCTTGCAGCTGACCTTTTGGCTGCCGACGAACGAGTCGATCGTCACGGCAATGGCGCGATCGACGTCTTGGGACGAGACGTAGTCGGAAAGACGCATGCGGCAGAAAGCTTCGCTGATACGCATGATGGCTTCAAGATGACGGACCTAGAACGATGTTAGCTGGGTTGAAAACGAGAATATCCTTGGGGGTGGTGTGCTTACGGTGATGGGATAGGCTCCGGTTGCTAAAGACTCTCTCCGCATATCGGCAAACAGCTTCGATATCTTGTCCTCGTCAATGTTGTACAGCTTGGGCTGACATCTCTCCCTAGCATAGAGAATGAACTTTCGAAGGAGCTCTTGGGGAATTTCTCCCTCTTGCTTTGGCTCTCCTCCATTTGCAGCTCCTGCTCGTGCCGCGGCGTCGTGCTCTACTTCCATAGCATCTTGGTTTTCATCAACGGCTTGGGCCACAGGATGTGATCGACCGTGGGACCCAACAACGAATCTTGCTAGTCGTTCATCTTCCGTAGGGTCGACGGTATCCCGGACAACACAGAGAATATCGAAACGTGATAGAATAGGTTCCGTAAGTTCAACGTTCTGTGAAAAGGGAATGGTTGAATTGTAGCGACCACCAATAGGATTTGCTGCTGCGATGATACCACAACGTGCTTGCAAGGTTGTAACAATACCAGCCTTTGAGATTGAAATGGTCTGTTGCTCCATTGCTTCGTGGATAGATGTTCGATCTTGATCATTCATCTTATCGAACTCATCAATGAGGCAGGTACCTCGGTCTGCAAGAACAAGAGCACCACCTTCCAAGGTCCACTCGCTAGTCAATGGGTCTTTGCGTACACTGGCAGTTAAACCAACAGCACTAGCACCTTGACCGGTTGCAAAGACAGCACGGTGAGCCGTTTTCTCAACGTATTTCAAGACTTGTGATTTCGCAGTTCCAGGATCACCAAGAAGAAGGACATTGATATCACCACGAATGTGATGTTTACCTTGTCGTTCCTTGGCAACACCACCAAACAACGACAGAGCCACGGCAGTCTTAATATCTGTATGGCCATAGATACTGGGTGCCATGGAGTGGATAATCTTATCAACAATCTGTGGGTCCTTAGCAAGTTGACGAATTTGGTGCTCATCTTCCTCCGTTAACCTGAAACCAGCGAGCTGATCGTGTGATTTCACAACGTTGTTGGCTTCCAGAATTGTTGCAAAGACGGGGAAGCCATTTCGGTTATTCAGCTGAGCATCATAGTTGTTGCGGTACACACCAGTAACTTCGATTTCTTCTCCAGGCTTCGCTCTATCTATAAGATCCCACAGAAGTATAACCTCTCGATGACGTGGGAGACGACCCGCAGGAACAGTTCCAGGGGATTCCTGAAGAGTCAATTTCTGATAGTTTCGATAAACTGTCTTCTCCGAGTTAAGGGTGAAAGGTCCTCGTGATTGACACGTCTGGCAGTAGGAGATCTTGACCTCAACATTTGACTCCTGTTGGAAAGGTCCAAGTCTTGTGTTGCATTTTGAACAGTCGAACATCACATACTTCAGCTGTGGGAAGACACCACTGCGACGAGTGACAACGCCGCTAACTCGCACCAGACAGTTCAGATGAGTCTGACGTAATTGGCGAAGAGTGTAGTGAACGGGAAGGTCGGAAATACGGACGTGGATCTCGGAGTGAATTCGTTCGTAGTCGGGGTAGTGAAGTAGAGTCACTTGCATAGCAACCTCGTCAAACATCTTGAGCATTTCTCCTGGCGCATTTGCAAGGTAGTAGGCCAACAATGCCTTAGAATTTGCAAGGTGATCGTATGAGACCTCCAGAGACTCGGAGTTAATTTCTCCAAGGGTTCTGATGCGACTCCCGTAAATCGAGACTCCGTGATCATCAGTATATTCTGTCAAAAATGCTTTGAACTCTCGTTTGCAACTCCTCTGAACAGAATTGATGGCCAGCCAATCGACAAGACTAGCTGCCTTTATGTCACCTAGAGCTTCTAGAGATAACTCTTCCTCCATAATGTCGTCCTGCATTTCTTCATCTTCGTCCATATCATATCTGCGATGTCTACGGGGACCGCTGATGAGATCAGCCATATCGCCTTCATCAGCGTCCTCTTCCATGAAAGCACCAGTGCGCTTCACTTGTTGATCTCTCTTCTTCATACGAGCCTCGAGCTGTCTTCGTGAAGCAAGATCAAGTTCATCGTACTCCCCCTCGTCATCAATGTCTCTGGCATCGTATTGATCGTCCTCGCGGGGCTTGTAATCACGCTCGAAATTGTTCCCGAAAAGGTCAATTCCATCTTCGTCCTCAGCCATTTCATCTGCATCATCAATGTCTAGCGCAACATCGTCTTCTATATCGTCATCATCATCCCCACCATGTTGAATTGGATATGCAGGAGGAGAAGATCGCATATCACCAGCTGGACTAGACGCGCCAAATCCAGAAGGAAGATCATCTTCCGGTTCTCTTGAACGTTTCCGGCCAGTTCTGCCGCTGGCTCCTCGATTGGCAGATGCCATATTTGGTCTCAATGGAGAACTATAAGAAAGAAATTAGCAAGTTTCAACAGTTGTTATCGAGACCAACTCTACTGACCTCATATTAAATTCTGTAAGGAATACAAACTAGTTCCACTGGAGACTTTTAAATTGTAGCTATTCCAATAACCGCAAAGTCGTTGGAATCTTCAGAATGTGGGAGAGTGATTGTAAAGCTGGAGTGAAGTTAAAGGGGGGAAAACTCATGAAACGCGTTCACACCGCGTAAAGTGCATATATGTCGTGTTCAGGTCTCCGTAACTAAGTGGTTGCATGAGCTCACCACCCTTGTCACGTCTCCTTACTTGTATCTCTAGTTGCGCCAGACAAACAACGCTGAGCTCAACTCTCAATAAATCCTACATTCTTTCTAAATTGTTGTTCTCGCACATCTTTAAGCACTGAACTACCGTTCTATTAAGTCAAAAATACTTGATACTGCCATGGATCCGGCAAACATCCCTCGAACTAAAAGCATCTCCTCTCAACAGTCTGACGAGTCTCACACAGCAGCTGAGTATGTCCACTTTCAGATGTTGAGTACCAAGAAAACTGCTAACATATACGAAAGGTTCATTGATAGCCAGTTACAGCTCGAGGCAGACGCGCGTGAAGCCTTACCATATGTAAGCTCCCATAACCAGAACGTTAAATCACTTCCATTTACTGATCTGCTAAACAGAGCATTGAGAACTGTACGAAACCACTTGGATCCCTACGCCAGATTCTATTCGCGTGCTTAACTTGCAATCCTCCTTCTTCAAATCTGAATGATCCTTACACTGCAGCTGGGGTGTGCTATGCATGCTCTGTGCAATGCCATGGCGAGCACACCTTGGTAGAGTTATTCAACAAGAGAAATTTCACGTGCGATTGCGGTACCACGCGTCTGCCATCCACGTCACCGTGTGCTTTACGCTTAAATCCAGATACAAACATGAAAGGAGGCGTACACTCTGAAGCACCAGAGGTAAGTAACAAGTACAACCAGAACTTCAGGAACCACTTCTGTGGTTGCGGCTTAGATTATGATCCTTTCATGCAGAAGGGGACTATGTTTCAATGCTTGGGTCTAGGTACTGCTGAGACAGGCGGTTGTGGTGAGGATTGGTGGCACCCAGGTTGTGTGGTTGGTTTAGGACCGGACTGGGTAGAAGAAAAAAGCCAAAAGGGAACACCAAAAAAACCAAAGATGGAAGGCTTCTTGGAATCAATTACGGAAGTGGCAGAAGCCACTGTGGATGTGTCTAAACCGACGGAAACAACAACACAGCTACATCAAGACATGTCGCCTGGAGAAACAGGACCTGAAGACGCAGCAACCGCTCCACAAGGTGACAGTCACGATAAAGATGAAGAAGATGAAGATTCCCTACTTCCACCAGGTTTTCCTGACGAAGATGACTTTGAGGGCTTTATCTGCTATAAGTGTGTCGACTCAAATCCTTGGATTAAGCGCTATGCGAATGCTCCTGGTTTTCTTGCTCCAGTCTTTCGACGAAGTGCGGCACCCTCACCAGAGGCAGGGCTGCAAATTGGCTCCAGTGTGCTCAGCAGATCACAGTCACCAAATTCAAGGAAACGTAAAGCTGATGAAGAGGACATAGACTCGTCTAGCTCGGCAAAGCGACAAAAAGACGGGGAGGATGGTGCGGCGCCGCCTCTTGATATTTCAAATAGCGGGTCCATAAACCCACCAGCTGATAGTCCAGTCGAGGCTAAACCAGCGTGCAAAGCCGAAGCTTTACCAACAGCACCTGTTGGACAATTCTCGTTATTCTTCAAGTCAGATTTCCGCGACCACCTTTGCCGTTGTGCCAAATGCTTCCCCAATCTTGCTAGTCACCCTCAGTTACTTGAAGAAGAGGATACTTACGAGCCTCCTGTTTCTGAAAGTGGTGACGGAGCAGGGGGTAGCACAGTCGGAAGTGGCAGCATCTATGACCGTGGGGAGAGTGCTCTGAAGAACGTCGACCGCGTACGAGCGATCGAAGGAGTAATGGCTTACAACCATCTCAAGGATAAGCTCAAGCCATTCTTCCAACAATTTGCTGAGAGTGGTAAGGCTATTAGTGCAGAGGATATCAAAGCACATTTTGCGAAGATGAGAGGAGATGAACAAGCCATCAAGGATGCTGGCGAGGGGGCCAAAAGTGACGACAATAGGAGAGAACAAAGTGGATATTGAAACGATTGAGTTCGCCAATCTGTAAGATATGTATTTCTATAGTCATCTAAGACTTTAATAAAGTGGACCCCAATCTTGACTGGAACTACCAAAGTGACCACCGTCGATTGTCAAACCATGTGATACATTCAATTCTAATTGGTAGTTATTGAACTGTGAATAATTTCCTTGCCCACCCAGGTGATTTGAGTTACCAAAAGTGTAGTGACATGTCAGCTGTTTGCGTCTCCGACTAAGATGTAATTCTTCGGTATCTGTTGCATCTGCCTAAAGGCCACCGATTTCATTTCCATCTAATCATTTTACCTTTACTTATAAAATTTTTTAAGAACAATATGAATGGCGTAGAAAGGTCAAAAGACTATTCGTACCACGGGAAGTTATGAACTGCTGACAAATCTTTCATGCCTCTATACCCAGCCGACAATAGAAGCTTATTTAGATACATCCAATAAGATGGCCACTCAGACCTTCCTCATACTGTGATTCAACATCCCATCGAACCACTTTCCCACTTCCCCGTAAAATTCAATTATATAATCACATCATGACTGCCTGCTCACAGCCTAGATCCAGTGTGGTCGAATACCGAGGAGAATGGCATAGTCGTTCTGCTGCTCCTCCTCGGTTATTATCAATTTCAGGGGCTGTGTGGTCTGTGTGTTGATTACCTACAGTTGCACACCTACCATTCAATTGCCATTACTACCAAGCTGTTGAATATATGAGTTAAGAGAAAGAATCAGAGTGAGATTATTTGCTCCGCGGAAAACGTGCTGTGGCTATTTAAGTAACGGTTTCCCACTGTCTCATTCCATGAAAGTAACCTGAGGAAAGTAGTCTTTACTTTCTTTCTTAATTAGTTTATAAACCTCACTTTCTCATATCCCAAAACTATCACAAGTATAATAGCGTTCCGTGTAGATTACTGAAACATGTCACCGCCGAAATTCCCTTTCGCCAGACCGTCTGGCACAGAACCCCCTCTCGAGTACGCACACCTTCGGGCCAGAGATCCTGTTTCTCAGGTGGAACTGTTTGACGGCAGTATTGCATGGCTTGTAGTCAAACACAAAGATATTCAAGCTGTTTTGACCGACGATCGGTTGTCTAAGGTTTGTTCTTCCTATACTCATTCCGAAAATACTTGAGATTTTAAGAATACCAATGTGGCTTGAGAAACTTCAACAAGTGAGGACTCAGGAATAATACTGTACAGGAAAGAAGTCGACCCGGTTTCCCGGAGTTGAGCGCTGGAGGGAAGGAAGCGGCGAAGAACAAACCTACTTTTGTGAGTATAGATGATAGTGGAAGGGTGATTGGGTGAATGAGGGCTGACAGTAAACAGGTCGACATGGATCCGCCTGCTCATGGAAAACAAAGGTAAGAGGGCCAGTGGTTGTAGCTTGCGAGCTTGCTATCTTGCTATCTTGAGATTCAAGAGTCTACAGACTTGTAACAAGATGGCATCTTGATTCTAGAAACACAATCTCCACACATGCAGAATTGAATTCAATTTGCTAACATTCCATACTTATCTGGCTAACTCAACCAAATAGAGGCATGGTAGAATCACTTTTCACCTATGATCATATCCAGAGAATGCGTCCCCATATACAAGACACAGTCAACAAACTTCTTGATACGGTCATTGCAGAAGGAGGCTCAAAGCCGTTTGACCTTGTCGAGAAATTCGCCCTTCCGGTCCCCTCATATGTATTACTCCTTTTCCATTCCGTGTCCTGCCACTAATAAGATTTCCAGATCATTTATGGAATTCTCGGTGTCCCTTTCAAAGATCTACCCTACCTAACGCAACAAGCCGCAATCCGCTCCAATGGCTCCGGAACTGCAACCGAGGCTTCAAACGCCAACGCTTCTCTTCTCTCCTACATTGCCGACCTCGTAACCCAACGTCTTGCTAAACAAGAAGACGACCTTATAAGCCTTCTAGTACGTGAACAACTCATCCCAGGACATATCGAACAATCCGATGTAGTCCAAATCGCTTTTCTACTTCTTGTGGCTGGAAATGCAACCATGGTATCGATGATCGCCCTTGGGGTAGTGGAACTTCTCAAACACCCATCTCAACTTTCTCTCTTTAAGTCAGATCCAGAGAAGTGGACAAAACCGTTCGTCGAAGAGTTATGTAGATTTCACACTGCTAGTGCTTTGGCAACTAAGAGAGTCGCAAAAGTAGACATTGAACTCGGCGGTAAGACCATCAAAGCCGGGGAAGGCATTATTGCGGCGACGCAGAGTGGGAACAGGGATGAGGAGGTTTTCCCGAACCCCGATGTTTTTGACATGGAGAGGAAGAGGGGTGATGAGGAGGCATTAGGGTATGGATGGGGCCAACATAGATGTGTTGCCGAATGGCTTGCTAGGGCCGAATTAGAGATTGCTTTTGGTGAGTTTCTATGAGCTGCGAATCTATTTCCATCAGAGAAAGAAATAACTTGGACTAACCTTGCCATAGCGACGCTTTGGAAAAGAGTGCCGACCTTAAAACTTGCTCTTCCTTTCGAGGAAGTCAAGTACTCTCCTCCTAAGAAAGACGTTGGAATCGGTGAGCTGCCAGTGGTATTTTAAGAGCAGTGTTGAAGTTTAATACGATTCGTAATCTTCAAACAAAAAATCTCACCTTCTGATTCTGATTTGAATAATTTTGCAAGGTACTAATAGTGGCAAAGAACTGTTATCTGTAATTACAAAAAGTCATAATGCTTCCAATGGTGCATGCATTTGATCTTCATTACCTTCCTCGGATTAACTTTGCATACAAGCTACAGTTATAAAAGCATTTGTTTTCAGCCTGGGTATTTTGAGATCCAAAAACACTATAAGATGAAGGTAAAAGAAAAGCAAACAGAGCCAAAAGTGAAATCTAACATTACCCTAGTTTCCAAGTACTTGATTGCCCAGCGGCGCCTCTGGTGTCAAATAAGGAATCTGTTCCGCCTTAATAACTATGTATCTTGTTTGATATTCCTTTAGAACCAATGCGAAATTGCCATAGGACCTTTTTCGTGAGAATATTTCGAACGAGGTCTTTGCTTTAGAATCTCCTGCCTGCCCAACGAGCTTAATGGGTCCAAATCAGACGTATCTCGATAAGAGGCTTGCTAATATTAAAACATGTCGCATATGAAATTGTAGAGGTTTCACAGTAAAAGATTGGGAATGGAAGTTAAACAAATTTGTAAATATGCTGGATCAAAATAAATTTCTACTCTTGACACGCTCTGCATACAAAATGAATGTTCTCATGGCCTCCGTATGGTTTTACATAACTTGAGGTTATATTATACCTTAGAACCAAATCGCTAGCCAGCACCAAACGCCAATACCCAAATGCTATCATCTAAATTTGCTAACAATGACAGCTATAATGAGAAGAACCAGCACCGTAATAATGCATACTGTTATAATCCGATTTGTAGCCATCCTATTCCATTCATTAGTATTAATTCCATGAAGGTCATGTATAGGATTTAGGGAAGATTTACCTACGAGCCATCCCCCGCAACGTCTTTACGCTCCTGTCTACATAACCCTCACTCTCCTCAAGTGTTTGGCCGGTACGCTGGATAGTCTCTCTTTGCACGTGTAAGTTGGCAAGTGTGCTGGCCCCGATAGCCTCGGTATCGTTTGCTAATGCCTGACTGGCCTTTAGCCTCTGCGAACTACGATCTAGTCTGTCTGTGCCGGATAGAAGTTGTTGCCGTTGCTCAAGCTGTACGTCATTTGGGTTGTCGGAGTATCTGGCGCCAAATAGCGCAGAGCGATCATCTGAGAGAGTCTTGAGCTTACGCTTCGATACATCGACATCGGACTGCGATTAGTGTTAGCTCCTGGCATAGACATCGAATGCGCCCAACGAGCGAAGCTTCCATGTCACTTACCTCATGGTTGCGAAAGCGTTGGTTGACTTTCGTACGAATGGCAGACGGGATATTTGATTTCTCCAGGCGCATTTGATCCAGCAATTCAGCAGCTTCTTCCAAGGCCCGTTCTGCCTGGCTAATGGCAGCTTTCCGTGGTTCGCCAGATAGGTCTGGGATTTGGTCTAGTTTCTGGTCGAGATCTGCTTGTACGAGCTTGAGCTCTGCTTCATAGCTACTGAATAGCTCAGAGCCAGAGTCCGTATCGAATGGGTGCGTCATGATGTTGGTTAAGTATTGATGGAATACGGTTGAGATAGTTATCGTGTTGCCTTGGGTTAACGTCGTCGGCTCCTTGAGGAGGAAGCCGCCACAACTCCCAGCCGCATCCCAGAAAGTGGATCGCAAGGCTACCACCAGACTAACATCCCAACAAGGCTGAAGCCTTGTGTTGCTGCATAGTTACCTTTGTACTGACTGCACCATTTTTTTGAACTGCTTGGTGCATGTAAATTCAATAGCTTGGCCATCAAATGGTAATTAATAGGTGATTGACCGTAAATTATTCATATTGGAGTATCTGGGTTCATGGCGTTAACCTTACTGATTTCGAATGTGTCAAACCGTTTGTAACAGCAGAAATGTACAGGGTTCACGGCGCCTTGGCAGTCTGAAGCTATCACAGAAGAAACGCTCACTTTCTTATGGATACTAGTAGTCTCTAGAAAGCATTGATTCTGTCTTGTAACAATAAGGCCAAGTATATACTTTCCTTTCTATCTATTTAATTCAATTCTTCATCGGTTCATTCCCTTTGTTATCTTTACCCGCACTGTTCCGCTGAAAGCAGCCACTAAACTCAGCTTGCATGCCACCCGTCAACATGTCGTCACAAACATCCCCAACCAGCACAAGAAAGGCTTCCTTTGACCACTCTGCCCTTTACACTGACAAAACTTCGTAATATGCTCCTTTCTTCATTCTTTTCTCTTTCTACTTATCTGTATATACTTTCTATGTCACAATGCCTCCCCTAACCATACGTAGAAAGAAAGTTGCGATTGTTGGAAGCGGTTCGGCTGGTATTGGAGCTCTCTGGGCACTCAATCGCACTCACCATGATGTGTACCTGTATGAAGCGGCAGACAGGCTAGGAGGCCATACGAACACGGTGGAATATAGGAATGGCAAATATAAGACATTGGTGGACACAGGCTTTATCGTCTTGAATACTGCTACATATCGTATGTTCCATGTACCAACTGCAAATATAAAGCTAATCATGGGCAGCCAACTTCATTGCATTCTTAAAAGCTATCAAGGTGCCAACAGTCCCTACGGAGATGACATTCGGCGTATCGCGCGACAAGGGTTTATTCGAATGGGCTGGGACATCTTTATCCGCAGTATTCGCCCAGAGATGGAACATACTTTCGCCACGGATGTGGAGAATGATCTTTGATATAATACGATTTAATCAATTCGCTTTGGATCTGTTGAGGGTCGATCATACAAGAGAGGATTTCCCGGATCCAGCTGGCCGTCACCAGCCCAAATATGATAAAGATGAGACAATCGGCGAATATCTCGAGCGCGAGGGATATTCCGACGCTTTTCGAGACGACTATTTAATTCCCATGACCGCTGCGGTATGGAGTACAAGCCCCGACAAATGCACATTAGAATTTCCAGCAATAACGCTTGTACGGTTTATGTGAGTCTACCCAAGCCACCTTCCTTCCACAGTCATCTGAAACAACATTCCAACCTGAATATCTCAAAATATTCCAGGAAGACTAAGAGCTCGTGCAACAAACATGTTCACTGCTCATCAAAATTAAAAACAGTGTTCACTGCAGTCTGCTGACCAAAACAGGTGGAACCACCATCTTCTTACTACGATAGGAGAACGACCACAATGGTTGACTCTTCCTCAAGGTGCTCAAAGCTATATCGACAAAGTCATGAAAGGATTCCCACCCAATCACATCTTCCTCAATACTCCAGTTTCTACCATTACAAGTGAAGACGATGGCCGTGTTCGTCTACATCTTCGTAGTGGAGATTCAGAAGTCTACGACCATGTCATCCTAGCTACACACGGCGATCAAGCATTGGAGATAATAAAGCCCGAAGCTGATAAAGAAGAGCTTAGCGTCCTATCCGGCTTCCAGACAAGTAAAAATACCGTAATATTACACTCGGACCTTTCACTCATGCCCAAGTCTCGAGAAGCTTGGTCCTCTTGGAATTATATTACGGAATCTTCGATCATGGGGACCAACATCGATCAAGTCTGCTTGACATATAACATGAACATTCTACAGCATATTCCAACCTCTCTGTTTGGCGATGTGCTTGTCACACTAAACCCTCTGCACTTACCGCCTCAGCACCTCGTGCAAGGAAGGTACACATATTCACATCCTCTTTATAATGCCGCTGCAATCCAATCTCAATCTCTCCTTCCCAACATCCAGAATACTCGGAACATCAGCTATTGCGGTGCTTGGACTGGCTATGGCTTCCATGAAGACGGCTTCAGTAGCGGCATCAAGGTAGCTAAAGAGCACTTGGGCGCAACACTGCCGTTCGAATTTAAAGATAGTACGTTCAGCAGAGGCAAAGCGCCAAGATTTGGTCTTAGAGACCTGATATTACGCACATTTTTGATTTTGATGCAAGTGGCCATCATATTTATCGAACGATTTATTGGTATTCATAGGCCCATATCCAGACGGCACCTCGAAGTCAAAGTGAATGGGATCAGGCGCAGATTGCAGTAAAGAAAGCAGGAGTTTGATGTGTTGCAAGTCTTTATTTACAGTGAGGGGCTTTATAATGGCATTGTGGAGTGAATTAGACCTGGAATGATTCTCCGTCCATGGTGCCGGAACGTGTAGGAATTCCAAAAGCGTAATTAATTTAATCTGAGTCTGGGGTCTGAGAAATGATGTGGCTTTATCTGTGATTGTGTGAGTCGTTTCAAGTAGAATTGGTGAGAAGAGTGTTTGGTTGGGTTTAAAGTATTAGTGATCGTTTTAACGGGTTTGAGATATGTCTGGAATCGAACCTCAAGATAATTAGTAGTTCAGTGACTTGAGCATATGTGACTACCAGACGATCTTCAAGCTGTTCCTTCGATTGATCATACTTGTCACACGTTTAAGAGCTGAGTAAATTTCCATGTAGCCTTCAGCGAGGAAGTCGCAACGCAAAACGCCTCGCACTTAGCCAGACGCAGTAAGTTAAGAGTTACCCTGTCATTAAACGAATCTGATCTGTCGGTTGTGTAAGAGAGGGATTGCAACGACAAGGGCTTTGGAGATAAAAGCCCTGAGCATAGTAAATGCGGTTTGGTATTACGGAGGATAGTTAACCTAGCCCTAGAAATATGATATCTATGTAGCTGCTCTTTTTGGGGGGAAGATTTCTCAGGGTTGTCCTTCCAAGATTGAGTGTTGGCGAATACTTTTAAACTCCACGTTGCATCTCTTATAAAATAGTTGGTTTCTATATTAGGATTTCCGCGTTTTTGTTTCACCTACAGTTCTACTGGACTATTTTTAATCTAGACTCCCTGCACTCGCATTAATCTCTTGAGCACACTTTAACCAAAAAAGATGCCACGATCGATCTACCCAGGACCGTCATGGCCCTACTTGTCAGAGTGTGTAAGACTGCAATATATAATATTACCTGATATCAAAGGATAAGCCGAGAATGAGATTTTGTTGCATGTCGTCCGGGACATAATATACCCGATGGTGGCGGAGATCTTACCCGACCGTTATGAAAACCTGGGGGAGGGGAGAAAATGTTGATTGATAATTAACGAGGACTTTTGTTGTATTAGCTTACAACGAGTCTCGAAGCTATAATTTGTGGTAATAGTGGAGGAAATTTGAACCGTGGAGGCTAATGTGGGGGTGGTATTTGATTAGAGGTTGCGGTTGGGTTTTCTCTGTGAGCTGCTTAAATGTATCGAATATTGAAACATAGAATGTAGGTGTTTTCTAAATATCACGTTGTAAATTTTGCCTTTTGTATATGTGACTTTAGATTTCTTATATAATCTGAGCTCTTGCCTATCTATTATGGATAATCTACCTTCAATCTTGCATATATATGTATGTATGTGGGCAGTCCTTCAACAACGATAGGATGGTGTCCACGCCAGCGAACACATAAAGACTTACCTTCTATATTTCTTTAATATATTTCTTTAGTTCTCTCAGGCGCTCCTTTGCCCGCTCAAGCACCTCATCCTCCTTGCAAACCGCAAACCGCAACCAGTCCTCCCCAATATGCGCATTGGCATCAGTATAAAATTCCGTTGGGGGGATAGCCGCGACGCCCACTTCCTGAATCAAAAACCAGCTCAATTTGAAATCTCTAGGACGATTCTTTACATGATCTGGGAAGGGGTAGTCGGCAGGAACCTGTACTTTCTTCATATTAACAAGTACGAAATATCCACCTTCGGGATCAGAAAATGGGAGGTCGAGCTCAGCCCAAATTTCATTGAAAGAATCAACTTTGCCTTTCATTTCTTTAATGGCGGTCTCCCAAAAATTGTTAGCGTCAGCTTGCTCGAACCCTACAGCGGCGGCTTCTTGAAGCGGGGAGACAGATGAATAGCAGATTCGCGTATGTGCCGCTGAGACGTATTTAAGTAGATGAGGGGGACCAATCAACCAGCCAACACGCCAGCCCGTCGCATAGAAATTTTTCCCGGCTGAGCCAACAGTGAGGGTGAGTCGTTCAAGCTCTGGGGAGAGTGTTGCGATTCTAGTAAACGGAACGTAGAACAGTCGATCGTAAACCTCGTCAGAGAGAATTATGACATTGTTCTTAACGCAGAGATCTCCAATCTTCAGAAGCTCGTCTTTAGAAAAGACCTTGCCAACTGGATTGTGTGGCGTATTGATTACAATCATCTTAGTTTTAGGGGTGAAAGCTCGCTCTAACTCCGCGAAATCGATGGTCCACTCTCCAGCTGAAGTATTCTGAGTCGCTCCGTTAGGAGGAGGATGAAGTGGAACATAGACGATCTTCCCGCCAGGCATCTCGATGTTACTGATATATCTGGGGAGAATTAGTGTTCACTTAGCTTTTTGTGAAATCGTCAATTTGAACTTACTGATCGAAGAAGGGCTCGAAAACGATAACCTCGTCGCCTTCTTCCAAGAATGCCATGAATGCACTCAACATTCCTATAGATGGTCAGAAACTGCTTTACTTAATCAAAAAGTTTGGTCATACCTTCGTTTGCACCTGTGGTAATGGTCACCTCGGTCTCCGGGTTTAGCTTTCGTCCCCATAACGGAGAATAAGCATCGGCTATAGCTTTACGTAGACGTGGACGTCCCTTCGTGGGGGAATACTGGTTGCCATCAACTGTATCTAGAGCTGCTTTGGCAGCATCTAGGATGAACTTGGGTGGATTATATCCAAAGAAGCCTTGGCCCATGTTTACAATAGGTTGCTTTGGAGAAGCAGCCGCAGCTTCATTAACAATGGTCCTAGTCACAGTCAGATTATAGTCATGGAATGGTGTTAAGGACACGACGGTCTGCAACCATATCATCTCGAGGTTCAATACTCATTGACACTGTTTAGAGGCATAGCAAAATGCACGTAACGACTATTCCTTTACATACCACACATCCATTTTCTGCCCCGTCACCCGGGCAGCTGGCTTCAATAATCCTCTTTGATCAGCCATCGTGGAATAACAATATCTTCCGATGCCGGCTGAGCTATGAAAGTGAGCGAGATGCTGTGATCTGTAATGGATTTTCTGAGACCGTGCGACTTGATTGATGATTTTTTGGCTGCTCATAGAGGATGTATCTGTAGAGTTCGAAAAGGGTTGCCCAGCTCACTTCAAATCAGTATAGTACAAGAGTTAGAGAGGAGAAACAATCGTGACACTTTCTGTTCTTCATGAAGTTGACAAACCATCCACTTTTATGGAGGGGCAGGGGGGGAATCGGCTGGCTATCGCTACTACACTGTCGGTTCGCTAAAATGACGAAATCACAGGGGAACACTGCAGCATTCATACGCGGCCGACCTGTCCGCTCCAGGCCGCTTCATAGGTAGATACACGTCTCCAAGTCTCAGGATTGGTATATAACATCAACGCAAGAATCCATTGTTGACTTTTCGTCTACACCATCGGCCTCAATATGCGAGACATCAGGGTACATAATTACATATCTAGTGCAAGGTGACCCACTGATTACCGTGTGGCACGTTGCCCTCTCGGAGCTCTATAGACTGCCCAGATGGCTTCCTTCAATGATAAATCAACTTCAAAGAATGCTCTACCCATTACGGTTAGATTTACTACCTCCATTCCAGATCTGCTCCTAGATATAGACGAGCCGCAAGAAACATCCGTCATTACACTGAAGCACCTCTTACGGTCAAAGCTTGAACCACCAACCTCAAACCACCGCTTCCGATTCATACACGGGGGAAAGCTACTCAAGGATGAGGATATCCTGTCCACAGTATTAAAGACCCCCATACCGCCACCTCCCGCACCAGATCCCAAGGGCAAAGGCAAAGCTGTCGAACTTCCGCCTCCACGGGTTTACATCAACTGTTCCATTGGTGATGTGTTGACACCAGCAGAGCTCTCTGCGGAAGCTCTAGCAGCCAAAGAATCTACGAAGAAGACGAAAAAGGATAGGGATACCAAGACTGCCGTCAAAAATGTCCCAGCTTTATCTACCACTACGCCGGCGCCCCAGGGCTTCGATCGACTTCTCTCAGGAGGGTTTACCCCAGCAGAAGTGAACCAGTTGAGGCTGCAGTTTATCTCCATACAAGCGAACATGCATACAGAAGCTACGATGCCATCGCCATCCACCTTACGACGCATGGAAGACGCGTGGATAGACAATAATGCTGGGAATACTGGGGGTGGAACTGAGGAAAGCGGATTTGACTTTGGAGATGATAGCCTCGGTGGAAGTGCTCTCGATGACTTACTGTGGGGAAATATATTAGGCTTCCTGTGGCCATTGGGATGTGTGGGCTGGGTAATGCGAGAGGGGGGAGTGTGGTCGAGACGACGACAGATAGCTGTGTTTACCGGCTTTGTGTTGAGTCTGAGCTTTGGAATGCTCAGGGTAATATCATAGGATATGGAGGGACTGAGATGTTCCTTTGTGTTGATTAGTCTGAGATACCAGAAGCTCAACTCATCGTATACACACATTGGTAGTCAGCAAGAAGCAGTTTATGATACCCCAGCACTGATATACGATTTTGACAGCTGAGCACCGGAAGCTCCCTGTATTTATATATAATTTGACACACTACGAATATTTGGCCATAGGCTCACCCGTAGCCTCATAGCCTGTTTGCTGGCTCATGGGATTGTACATTATCGTAAATGCATGTGAGATTAGGAAAAGTGATCTGCAAATACGTCTTTCATTGAGGATATTTATGCATCTGCAGCTCCTTAGATATTTAATTACATTGACGTGTAAAGTCTAAGTAGAAATTATCATCACTTGTCTCTCTTTCTAAATTCTATGAGGAGACTTATATCTATTTAGTGATAAATTATTGGCCCATATATTCTCACTGAAATGCCTATCGGAGTCTGCTCCGATCCGATAAGCTTATCCTCCCCCCCTTATTTCAAGCGAGGTCGGAGATGCTTCACTTATCAATGCTATTCCTATACAGCTCAGTTCATGTTAATTACCAATAGCAATGTTTTCACCAATAATAATGAGACGGAACTCATTAGCCAGGCACAAGTTGCTATATCCCACCATTGGTGGTAATTATGACTAAAACGGAATGCCGTTATATATATCTTGATGTATTCATGTCCAAGTCTTCTACGTAGACGACCAGGCCGCCAAAATGTCAGTCAGTGTATTAGGAGAAGCGCAGTATGTTTAATCTCAGCTCACATTTTCAACCTCCAGAAACGTATTGTTTGTCTGACACTCTCTAGAAAGGACTCCATAGTTCCACTCTCGGACATCACGGCCTTGGTTTCCTCCGCTGGGCTTACTCTCCCTCAATCGGAACTAGAAGACTGGTCCGTCCTCCTCTCCGGGCTCAACGCTTGCGCAAAGGATGTGTTACTCCTCCCAGACTATTTCCCAGCTCCTGACCTCTCCTTGTATCCACGGAAAGAGATTCATCGTCCAGAGGGAGATGCAACAGATAAAGGAGGATGGGCATGGAAGGCTCATGTTGTGTCGACAAAACCAACATCTGATCTTTTGAAGAACAAGACGGTGGCTCTAAAGGATAACATTGCACTTGCTGGAGTAAAGTGTACGAATGGGACAGAGGCGGTGGATTGGGTTCCTGAGGTAGATGCTACCTTGGTAACAAGAGTTTTGGATGCCGGTGGAGTAATATTGGGAAAAGCAGCTTGTGAGAATAACTGCTTTGGGGCTGTAAGCGATACGAGTTGTACAGGGCCAGTGCAGAACCCTTATGCAGATGGGTATTCAACTGGTGGTTCTTCATCTGGGTCCGGGAGGCTCGTAGGAAGTGGTGCTGTTGATGTTTCTGTTGGAGCAGATCAAGGGGGGTCCATCAGGCTTCCTTCTGCACACTGTGGGCTTGTGGGCTTAAAGCCTACATGGGGGCTTGTACCATATACTGGTTGCATATCTCTCGAAGCTACGATTGATCATGTCGGTCCTATGGCTCGTAGTGTCCAGGATTGCGCTACATTACTAGAAGTAATTGCCGGTTCTGATGGAATTGATGATCGTCAGCCTTATAATTGGGCACATCGAAGTGTGAAGTTCGGCGAGGAGATCAATACTTATTTAGGCAAAGCAGATGAGCTACCTTTGAAAGGTATAAAAGTTGGAGTTCTGGAAGAAGGCTTTAGTGATCCAGGAACAAACCCGAATGTTGCTGCTGCGTCCAGAGCTGCGATTGTAAAATTGAGAGAGTTAGGAGCCGAGGTCAAGAAGATCAGCATACCATTACACAAGGATAGTGGCATGATTTGGAGTAAGTTACTTGACTTTTGCATATTGGAATTACAAGCATCTTAGATTATACATCTAAAACAATTACTGACAAACTTCACAGTGGTGGCACTCCCTCTTTCAGGAACCACGCAAGGGCTGCTCGCAAATCCATCGGGTAGGAAACAACTACTGTTCCCAGGGCGAGCAACATCTGTCGGCCCTCGGCTTTCACAGGAAGCATTTGATGCTTTGGGACCCGGTGGTCAAAACATCTATCTCCGTGGCCTCTTCTTACGTCAAAACTTTGGCTCCCCTCTGCACGCCCGCTGCACCAACCTCCTGCGCAAGCTCGGGGATGCCTACGATCAGGCTCTACGTTCCGTCGATGTTCTAGTCATGCCAACCACTCTCCAACCCCCCTGCAAGATCGAACTTGCTGGAGGAAAAACGCTGGGGCCTTTAAACATGTTATCGAGAACGATTGGAGCGACCTACAATACGGCTACATTTAACAGTACAGGTCATCCGGGGTTGAGTTTGCCAGTAGGGTTTGTGCCAGCAAGAGAGGATGCCGGAGTTTGGTTACCGACTGGGATGCAGATTGTGGGAAGCAAGTTCGGGGATCTGGAGGTATTGAAGGTAGCGGGAAGTTGGGAACAGAATTTCAATTGGAAGGAACTAAAGTATGGACCTGGAGGCACTTGCTAGATCGATCCTTTTCGCTTTTTTTGGGACATCATAGTATCCAGCGACTCGACTTAGATATTCTAGGATGCTATTCATGTGAAAGCAATCATGTTGATGCCATTGGAGTTGAAATCTAAGTAATAGGAAATGCAGGTTCAGTAATGGGTAAATCTTAACTTAGACTAGATTTGCAAATATACCACCAAATATCTAACAATACTATGTAATAGCCAATGTTTTCGACCTATCATTAATTTCAAGGAATAGTTTAGGCTAGACTAGGTTTCCAAACTTCATCACCATACTGAAAAACTATCGTCGATATGTGGTGACCAGGGAATGCTATGTTACACGAAGTCGCCTACTTGGTTGATAAATTACAACGTATTTTATCTTACATAATAACCCGACCACTGAGTTGCGGCTATTGTGTGGCGGACTGCCCCCGAAAAACATATGACTACGTTTCCATACTAATTTAATAAATAGGGAATTATGGCTTCTGAATCTTGCAATAGCTACGGAGATTCTGCTATTTCTCACAAAGACAGCGATCAGTGCCAAGCACCACCCTCCAAAATTAAAATTTGCAAGGTTTAAATCATGAAGGCGCGCATCTCTCTCCCTCCACCCAAATAGCAACTTACTTCGCCAAAGGCTGATCGCCAGGCTGCTATCTTTACAAATCGAGTACATGGCTGACTAGATTTAGGTTCTCAGGAGGTTGCCGCACGGGAGCCATGCATATTGGCATGCCGTGCCGTGTTGCTGAGCCAATCTGCGCTACTTATCAAGCCTCATAGCATAGCCATGGGCTGCTTTACAAGCCATTGCAACCATGGAGGCAGCCACTGCTAGACGGGATATCTATGCTGTTTCAGACTACAGTAGTATTACAACCAATAAATCACAGAGGTTTCACAGGGATATCAGTACAACATCCCGATGCGGCATCTTCAGTGATTTACTAGAATCAGCGGAACGCACAGGACTCAGGCAATTGTACTCCTCTGATCAAGCCAATTATTATGTCTTTATTCATTCATCTCTTCTTTGAATCTCTATATCAATGTCGAGCACTAATGGGAAAGGTGAACTGAAGTCTTGTGCCAGGCAGTCTGCAACACTTTTAAACATTGGACTTGCAAGGCTAGACATAAAGCCATAAAGAAATGATAATGCATCGAACATGCGCAGTCAGATTTTGGGTGGAAAATAGCTCACGGAATGATGTTCATTGGTAGTAGGCTCCCCCTGACTCACTTGATTGTACTTTCAATAAATGTACGGCCTGAAAATGCGACCCACGGCTTTCTCGTACGCTCAGATCGCGTTAAATGGCACGTTCCTATTGGTAGTACCTCACATGTGTTATGCTTTTGTTTGCTAATTCCAGACTATGTTCCCATAGCAGTTGTTTAGTTATACAAGTGGAGGCTTAGGAATGTCTGCAGTTGTTGACCCTTCAATTAAAGCCAGCATGCAATGCCATTGCCGCCCTTTATTTGGAGTAAATGTTATTAGGGACTGCTGTCAGCCTCGATCAAAATAGCACCTACTTACTAGGCGTGGGATTTTGCATATATCATCGCCTTCGAACCCGCTCAAAATTGCTAAAGTGACCAAAATTTACAACTTATCTCAAGCTTATCAACCTATACTCTTATCAAGTATTTTAAACATGTCGCAACTATCTACTTCGGTGTGGGAACCATCTAATGTATTGAACATCATTACACCATCGAATGATATAGGCTGTGCTGGTATCACCCAGAAAGGCCTCGCTTGTCGCTGGCGTCTCGACGGAGCTATCAAAGCTAGTATTCGCAGCTTACTCTTTCAGATGTCCGAAAAGCCTCCTCGCCAAACCATTCGCGATCTGCCAGAGCTAGCACGGCTGTGTCTATGCGAAGCCAACCATCAAGACCAGGTAGCGACTGTGCTAGAGACATGGACCCCTAGAGTCGAGAAATATGCAGGCTGGCTCGAAAGTAGACACATATACAAGGAGGAAACCGGCGTCTACCCAGACCCTACAATAGCCACCCCTTCGAATAGGACCGGTAAAACTTCGGTGCCGAAAGTGCCTATCAGTGTGGACGACATCTTGAAAGAAATGGAGGCACTGTCCTTTCGCCAAAAAGAATTACAACAGGCTTTAGCAAACCAAATGGCAAAACCCGAGAGTCAAGGTACAAGAACAAGCTCAGGTCAGAGTACTCCAAGCTATGTTGCCGTAACCCCGATGGGTGACTCGCTTTCCGGCTTAGACGAAAGTAGCTCAAGCTCTCGGCGAATCTCGAAAAAGGGGTTTTGGAAGCGGTAGGGATTGAGAGGCAAGGACAAGAGGCAATTAGAAGCACGAGGCTACGATAAGAGATATCTTGTAGAAGAACGACGCGTGTGTTAGGCGTCCAGGCAAGCTCCTGTTGGCAGCGGTAATAGTCTAAGGGCGCATTAGTTACAAAGGGGAGGAGGCTGAGCGGGTCTTCTCAGCCTATTGAGTGTTCAACTGTGATAAGGTTTTATCTTCGTATCTGCAAGAGACTGAATGATATGGATTGTTTTCTCATGTTGGGCTATTACGCCTTTACGGATTTGAATGTGCTGATACTGTAAGCCAGCTACCACAAAAATGAACCAGGTCGCCCCCAGCCCAGTTGTCTTTAAATTTGGGTCTATGTTCTTTTCTATAGAACCTTTCCTTATGTGCTCCCAAACTACGAAGAGACTCTGACAGTCACGATTGAGCAAGGGAGACAGCTAGATCGGCGATCGATGGTGCCAACGAAACATCAACAGTATGAACAGGGGCAGTTATTCCTCGTTGTGGACCGGTCTCTTAGATTATAAATGGTTGAATAATATTAATTCATTAATGCACTAATAGAATCATTGCAAATTGGTAGGAGGGAGACATGAGATTCTTCCACCGTAGATCGTCTCTCGACCCAGGGAGAGACGTTACTATCAAAAGATGCCGTTCTCGTTTTACCGCTGGACTCCGCCGGAATTATGACAAACTACCCAGGCAGCACACCTCGCATTGAACATTCACAGATCATTGACTACTTCAGCCAATTAGGCCGCTGTTTTTGTGGTGGCTGAATGTCTCTTAATCTCACTATTTATCAATTTCGTAAAAAAAAGACCCTTACTACTAAGCATACCAAACTAGCTTTGAGACATTTTTTTGAAGCATCTCAGTTCAAGATAACAAACAATATAAACTTTGAACCCATATTCTACACTTGAACCCCTTAAGAACACCTCTTTGAACCTCTTTGAATACTAATTAAAGATAGCAAGTAGAAAATAACATTTACTTACAAGTAGCCTATCGCCAAACCTCGCTACCCCTTTTCCTCCCCCTCGTCATAACAGGAAGGTCGTTGGTTGGTGGGGTCGACAAATACTGTAACCCCGCTGTGGGGCAGTGCGTAATAAATAAGCTTCAAGCTCTAGACGGTCAACTCGCCTCAACCGTACTTTTGCATATAAAGATACGGATTCCGTCGCATTAATTGGAATTCTAACTGTTCTCAAAGATTTCTTACTTGTTCTTAATAGTGCTTACCTACTGCTGATTTGTTACTCACAGTCTCTGCTGTCTTTTCCAACTCATATCAGGGTATTAAGCTCTCTAGCTTAGACTCAGGGATTTTCAATGGCTCAAATTAAAGAACTTGCATGGCCTACATCAATGCCAGAAGACGAATGGGAGGAGGTGGCTGAGGGAGTTCCTTCTATAGAAGAACCGTTTATCAAGAAATACCTAGATGGACAAGCATCTCTGGTTGCGCAAGAGAAAAGACAACGCAGTGGTGAGTCAATTCAGACTATCCGGAGCGTCCTAACACCCTCTCAGACCATCACTTTAGGTCATCTATGTCTCCTCTCGCTAGAGAAGCCTGCGAAATTGTGAATCGTATCAAAGAGGAAGAACGAACAACAATATGGACCTCGGAGTTTGAGGATAAGCTGGCGCAAGAGACAGGAACAAATATATATCCAGGAATGATGTTTAGTCTAGCGAAGGAAAGAATGGAAAAGACCAAGCTGTGGCATATTGTCAGGAAGATGCCAAAAGGAGCTTTGTTACACGCCCATATGGATGCCATGGTTGACTATGAATTTTTATTTGAGACTCTACTTTCTACACCAGGGATGCATATACACTGTGCTACGCCAATCTCTACACCGCAGCAGCTTCTTTTTGCGCCCGTGTCATTTAGATTCCTGAAAACTGAGCATGGTACGTTTCTGTTGAAAATATTCACTATTCATGTCGACTAACAGACATTGGCAGTAAATGGAAAGTCTATCTGGACGCCTGAATATGTTCCAAATACACCTATTCTTCTCACCAAAGCGGTCGATGAATTCCCAGATGGTGGAAAGACTGGTTTCTTGAACTGGTTGACCGATAGGTTGACCATCACTAACACGGAATCCATTGAGCATCATCACGGCGTGGATGCTGTGTGGAGGAAATTTTCGGCTACCTTTACGATTTTGAAGCATATTATATTCTACGAACCAATTTTCAGAAAGGTAAGTCTTCTACTGCAATGCACAAAATGAACTCGACTAATGTCGATAGTTTATGAGAAAGATGTTACAGACACTACTTGCAGATGGGGTTAAATGGGTTGACTTAAGACTTGCCTTCGCTTTTCACTATTTCAAAGAAGGGTCGGAAGACCCCGAAGAATCGTATGATGAAATGTTTAGGGTATTTGGTGAAGAAATTGAGAACTTTAAAAAGTCCGAGGAAGGTAAGGAGTTTTGGGGTTGCCGAATGATATGGACAGGCTTGAGAGCTCTTAATCAAAAGATGATCATCCAAGATATGGATGCATGCATTTCTATGAAGGTAGGTTTTTTCTGAAATCCGCACAGCTTTCCATTACTCAGAGGCTCATTGAACTAAATGTCGAATTTATCTCTGAAAATTGGACAGCTAACATTATACTGCACAGATAGCATACCCTCATCTCATCAGTGGTTATGACCTTGTTGGCCAGGAAGATACAGGTAGACCGCTGAAAGATGTTCTACCAGAACTGTTTTGGTTCCGGAAGCAATGTGCACAAGAAGGAGTTGAGATACCATTTTTCTTTCACGCAGGTGAATGTCTAGGCGATGGAAATAATACGGATCAAAACTTATTTGATGCTGTGCTTCTTGGCACTCGAAGAATTGGTCACGGCTTTTCGCTATACAAGCACCCGCTTCTCATCGACATGGTCAAAGAAAAGAAAATTCTTATAGAAAGTTGCCCGATATCGAACGAAGTTTTACGTCTTTGTACGTCGGTTCTATCTCATCCTTTACCAGCACTTCTGGCCCGCGGTGTTGCTTGCTCTCTATCAAACGACGACCCATCGATACTTGGCCAAGGGACAAACGGGATGACTCATGATTTCTGGCAAGCGCTTCAAGGATGGGACAATCTTGGGCTTGCTGGCCTGGGTTCGTTGGCTGAAAACAGTGTCCGTTGGGCCATATTTGAGGATCAAACATCCACTGCTTGGGTTCAAGATATCAAAGAGGCGTCCTTGGGAAGCGGAGTAAGAGCTAAGAGGATGAAGCAGTGGTCCGTGGAGTGGGAGCAGTTCTGCTTATGGGTTGTGACCGAATTTGGAGATGATGGGGAGAGCATTCGAAAAATTAGAGAGGAAACGAGCTTTGATGCTCAAGATTGAGCGATAGTCGAGGGGACATCTTCGGGTTTGTTACAAACGCTATAAAAGAATTTTAGTGCATTCGATATACTTGTGAAAAATATAGATTTTTTTGAAATCGTTGCTCTCCACGTTCAGCTGTTGTTCTGTGAGATCGGTCCCACTTTAAACGAGGGGTCCACATTGGCTGGATCATCGTCACCTCATCAACATGGTAATCGATAAGAGACATCGCGTACGTCTTTCGGCATTTGCAATTAATCTTCCTATCCAAGGGTAGGTATGAGGTGCTACATTGTTCCACGGCATTATTCTCATGGAGTCATCCAGTGTATTTGATTTTAAAATACGTGTTGATCCAATAACTATGACAGGCCGTCCAAGGCACCTTGTCTAGATCACCCGGCTTGTGATCAGGCGGAGCAGTGCTCTCTAAGACAGCAAATAAGTACTTACCTACCACGTCTACAGAGACAACATAATCAATAATATCTGTCGCGATCTGCGAGCTTGCGGGGACTATGGCGTCCTACTTGCAGTCCTTTTTGGCTACCTCATCTATGCCAAAACGGTTGCTGCATTATGCACTTTCTCGGCTCGAAATTATAGATACTGATGCTCTTGATCTCGAAAACCTGGACATCTCTTGGGGGAAGCAAAACAAGTTCGAGTTTACAGATGTTGGTTTACGTCTCAAAGTAAGATTGTTCTCTAGAAATTCTATTTTATGTACTGAGACTTGCAAAACTTAGAAAATCGAAACCCTCCTCCAACTACCCCCCTCCTTTGAATTCGTCAAAGCCCGCATACTCCTCCTTCGAGTTACTATACCTGTGAACATTACAAGCGGGCCGGTGTTAGTAGACGTGGAAGGGGTGGAGTGCCAGGTTCGGGTGAAAGATATCAATACACGTACAAATCATGACCGGAAACGGAAACAGAGGACCTCAGCATCAAAGTCTCGCTCAAGGAAAGACTCTGCTACAGATGACGATGATGCTGAAGCAGTGATACCCACGGCAGCTGACCTAGCCGAGTCCTTTTTACAGGCTGAGCCAGACGATGAGCGGGCAGAGTTAGAAGCAGCCTTACTTTTAGAAACTCAGGATGCAGGGGCTTCTTCGATACTGAGTGAGGATGGAGAAATTCCCATGGGCACAGGCACTGCTCTTTCAGTTCCAGACTGGGTTGCTCGACTGATCCAGGGTGTCGTTGATCGGCTGGAGGTCAGGATTCGTCAAATATCTGTTAGACTGGACATGGACATTCCGAGCGAGACATCTCCGTCCAGCACAAATTCAGGTACGGATCCGGTTACGGTGCACTTGAAGATAGATAGTGTAGATATCGAAGGAGTCACTCATGATTTGGAAACCATGACGGCAGTGGGAGACGGTCACCCTAAGGAGCTCCTGAAGAAAGGCAAACGTCTGATATGCCTCAAAAAAATAAGGGGAGTTTTGATTTCGGAAGCAAATCTGTTTTCCAGCCTTGCAAGATCATCCGCTCTATCATCACCTGCGGTCTCACACTCCGAAGTATTTGAGAGTAGGAAAGCGTCATCCAGGAGCCACTCCAGCGCAGATTCTAGGAGTGTTGATGGCCTATCTTCACCCGAATTTAGCTCAACCATCTCGTCTAGTAGACTTTCCTCTAAAAGATCACAAAAGCACAGCAATACTGATCGTTCATTGCATGAATCAACTATCACCACTGACAGTGGCCGATTTGAGGATGCCCCAGAAGATGAAGAACGAATGTTTTCTAGGAGTATAAATGCCGATAGTGATATTGGAGATAGTGTTTTTGAGAGCTCGGCCTATCTTGATCAGGTCTCTGAAAGCCAGTTTGACGACGAAGGAAGTGAAAGAAGCGCATCTCCTATATCGCAATTCCAAATGTCTAAGCACCTGCAAGACCTTAATCCATCACCATTATCTACGCCGAGGGCTTCCGCTCATGTATCCAGTCACCCAGCAAATGAAATAACAGATATGTCTAGTTTAGATTCCAGCCCGGAAAGAGAAATTCCACAAATGCTGAGATCAACTATATTGCCTACTCGACCCCGTCCAAGATTCTCAGAAGAACGAGTGTCTCGTTCACAGTCAGCAATTGCAGATTATGTCGCCCCGGTTCTTGTTGATGCGCATGAAAGCCCAACTGCTGGTGGGGTTGATAATATAAGTGAAAATGATAGCGAGATTGAGAGTGAAGAAGAAAGCACAACTCCGGTTGGTGCAACAGACCTTGCTCAATCACAATTGTTCAGTCACGAGGATGCAGAGAGTATGTATATGAGCGCAATGTCACAGGGATCAGACTCTCAAAAAGTACCCGGAGGGTGGTCAGATTCAAGCAGCGGCAGCGATGCCCCTTTCGTTGAAACGGTTGATTCTCAAAGATCGGAAATGTGGCAAAAGTCACCTGATAATTTAGACCATGCCCGCAGTCTTCTTCTCTCGCAGCCATCTGCTGAGGATGAAGAGCTTGCTCCATCATTGTTGTCGGCATCTCAGGCACATCCACAAAAACACAATACCATAATATCCTCAGAGTCACCGACCAATACATGTCAACCTCACTCTGGGCTACAGGCTTCGAGCAACGTTTCCGAACACTCTACATCATCCGAAGACTATACTCGTATTAGCAAGCACATATTTGACATCGATCAAATAGCGCTATATCTACCCGGAACTAATTCTGAGGCTGTCATTGAACCACCACTAAATAGCACGATTTTGCGGAGCACATTTAACGGGGCAGCTTCTGAATCATTACACATCAATCTACCAGGAACGTTCTCTACGCATTTACCTACCCGCCATAGACCATCAGGATCAAGACCTGATCCACTTGCCGAAGACAAAACACCTGTTGTACCTGTTGGCACTGACAATGCTATCGAAGTTGCCATTGGGAAACTTCTTGGTCATTTCGATATATCAGTGGGGCGACTAGCATGGAAACTGATACAGAGGCTCAAGGAGGTTGTTCAACAGGATACTACACATCAAAAGGCTTCAGTAGAAAAAAGCCAACCCGCAGCTGACTTTCAACTTACAGCAGACCAACTTTCTCTCCAGTTTCTGGGTAGGTTGGAGGGTGTCCAGGTGTCCAGCACATCAACTGAGCCTGTTCCTTGGATTAATCCCCCTGAACAAGATGTGCTTCTACGCACTATCCTAGGAGGACTTTCTGTGAGCACTCATGCTCACAATTCGACATCCGAGACGCATATTCAATTACAGAAGTTCATGTTTGGCTATGCCCGCGAGAATATTCTTTCATTCGATGCTGATCTCCAAATGCGAGCCTCAACGAGGGACCTAGAGGCATCCGCTGGCATCGATGCCTCGATCAAAATTAGCAAGAGTGCGACGACTACACGCTTTGATGTCAACACACTTCCCATGCATGTTTCGATCGATCTTCAGAGACTTGACGAGACATTCAGCTGGTTTGGTGGTCTAAGTAGTGTGCTGAACCTTGGTAGCTCTATTGCGTCTAATGCCACAATGACTACTGCGATAGCGAGCAGACCAAAACCTCGGAGCGTACGTTTTGAGACAACAGAAAGCCCCCCTCCGCCATTGCCAACCGCAAAAGCCAAATCAGATGTGAGGATTGGTGGGCTCATACTAGATCTGGTTGGTGCAGAGTGCAGTATTGGTATTGAGACTTCGGCCGTCAAAATTATCAGTCGTGACATCGTTGTAGGGGTTGGTATACAGAAGATCAGCTTATCTGGTCCACATCTCCGAAGGTCGAACAACGACCCGGCAATCACCGTGGACGTTATTGGCACGCGTGTGGAGTTTCTACAATCTCCCCAGGACGTAGATTTGGATACGCTACTGTCACTTATCACACCATCGAAAGCTAAATACGACCAAGACGACGATATTCTCCTCGATACTCTGCTACGTCAACGTAAACAAGGATCTGTTCTGAGACTAACAGTTGATGAACTCCAGACTCGTGTTGGGAGACTGCACGAGCTGAGTTACCTACCAGAACTTGGAGAAGAGGTTGCAAGATTGTCTACTGTTGCTAAATATCTCCCTGATGATGACCGTCCAGGATTACTTTCTTTGATCAAAATAAAGAAGTTTGACACTCGGGTCGATTTGGATCGCAACGTCGGTATTATGAAGTTGGCAGCGAAGAATATTGAGGTTGCTCAAATTACTTTCCCTTCTCTCGTTGCTCTTAGTATCAACACGGTCACACTGCACCGCAACGGGAGTGAGGAACTCATTGGTGCTGCTACGGACCCTGGATTACATGACCCCAGAGCAAGGTCGCCTGCAATCATGGCCCGAATGATTGGGGACGAGATGGAGCCAATCGTAAAGATCAAGATTTGGAACCTGAAAGCAGAATATAGAGTCCCAACTCTCATAGCCTTGCTCAACCTTAAGGATAACGCAACAGGTCAAGATATATCAGAAGGGCTACTGGCGGCTTCAATTGCAACACTCACGGAGGTACCAAGGTTAACAGATCCTACACAGTCTCCCATTATACCCAGCGGCTCATCAGCTAAGCCCATGACCATCGATATCGTTATACGGGACTGTATTCTAGGCCTGAACCCTCTCGGCCTCCCATCCAAGGTTCTCATGGTTATGACAGAGGCACACCTATCTGCGGTCCTTCCCAAGAACAAACGCGCCAGCGCAAATGGCGAGCTTGGCAAAGCTTCACTACTTGTCATTGATAACGTAGCCAATATCACATCCAGCACCCCGCTTACGAAGTCTAGGCGAGAGTCTTTCGATGGCGGTAATAGCCAAGTTGCCGACCTTTGCTCGAAAGGGTTTGTGTCGATTAGCTATATTTCTTCAGCAAGGGCGATAATTCAAGTGGTGACGGACGACGATGGGGAGAAGTCTATCGATATTGAGCTTCGTGATGATTTGTTTGTTCTAGAGTCTTGTGCAGACTCCACGCAAACTCTTGTAGCAGTACTCAATGGATTAAGCCCTCCAACAACGCCAAGTAAAGAAGTGAAATATCGCACCAAAGTTATTCCAGTTGCAGACCTGCTTGCGTCCTTATCGGGGGATGCTTTTGGTACAGCAGAAGGCACCTACAATATCGATGACGACTTCACTATGCCAGAAATGGGAGATATCGCTGAAGACTCCGAAGCTTTTGATCTCGATTTCCAACACTACCAAGCAGATGACTACGATGAAGATGACTTGGATCGAGATGATGAGTCGCTAAGTTCAAGCCGACTCACAACTCAAGATACCCATGATGGAGTTCTTTTAGGAAGTTTTGCAGACCCTCAGGAAATCGCTGAAGAAACAGAAGAGCTTGAGTTTCAGGAAGACCATTTTGGTACTGGTTCGATTCTAGAAGGAACTGCACATAGATGGAACTCTGCGAAAAATACCTACGACAAGTCCAATGTTAGCAAAGTTCGCAAAAGTCCCCTCAAAATCTGCGTTCGGGATGTGCATATAATATGGAATCTCTTTGACGGGTACGATTGGCAAAATACTCGGGACACGATCGCCAAGGCAGTTCAGGACGTTGAGTCTAAGGCAATCGAAAGGAGAGCGCGGAATGACAGGCGCCCAACCTTTGAGCAAGATCTTGAAGACGACGAGACTGTCATAGGAGACTTCTTATTCAATTCTATTTACATTGGAATTCCGGGGAATCGAGACCCTCGCGAGCTCGCTGCAGCCATCAATCAAGAACTCAATGATAATGCTACAGAAACCGAATCAATTGCAACCACATCACTCTCAGCTTCACCTAATAGACAAGGAGGGTCGCGCAGATCCTCTGCAAAAAGACTCCGATTAAAGCGTAGCAAGCACCACAAGATTACATTCGAGTTGAGAGGTGTTTGTGTCGATCTGGTGGCATTTCCTCCCGGAAGTGGCGAGACCCAAAGCTCTGTCGATATACGTGTGCGTGACTTTGAGATCTTCGATCATGTTCCAACTTCGACGTGGAGAAAGTTTGCCACATATATGCAAGAAGCTGGCGAACGAGAAACGGGTACCAGCATGATTCACATTGAAATTCTAAACGTCAAGCCGATTCCGGAACTTGCAGCATCGGAAATTGTACTCAAAGCAACAGTTCTCCCCCTGCGGCTTCATGTCGATCAGGATGCACTAGACTTTATTACGAGATTCTTTGAGTTCAAGGACGAGTCTGCTCTAGTTGCAAAATCTCCGGGAGACATACCCTTTCTTCAGAGAGTTGAGGTGAATTCAATACAGGTCAAGCTGGACTTCAAACCAAAACGAGTTGACTACGCAGGCCTACGATCTGGACACACGACTGAATTCATGAACTTTTTGATTCTAGATGAAGCAGATATGGTATTACGGCACACGATTATCTATGGCATCTCTGGTTTTGATAAGCTGGGGAAAACCCTCAATGACATCTGGATGCCGGAGATTAAGAGGAACCAGCTCCCTGGAATATTAGCCGGGCTCGCTGCTGTTCGACCCTTGGTGAATGTAGGAGGGGGCTTCCGACACCTTGTGGTTGTCCCGATGCGCGAGTACCAAAAAGATGGACGAATCGTCCGAAGTATCTCAAAGGGGGCGGCAGCATTTGCGAAAACCACGGGCACGGAATTGGTGAAGCTAGGTGCCAAAGTGGCCATTGGCGTTCAAACCGTGCTCCAAGGTGCCGAAGGGCTCCTCAGCCCCGCGGGTGAACCAACGCTCGCAGGATTAGCAGATGAAGACGAAGAGGAGGAACAGAAGCACATCAGCCCGTACGCTCACCAGCCGGTTGGCGTGCTTCAAGGTCTACGAGGCGGGTACGCTGGACTACAGCGCGACCTGGTCCTCGCGCGGGATGCCATTATCGCGGTCCCAGGTGAAGTCATGGAAGGGGGGAACGCGGCGGGGGTCTTGCGAGCGGTGCGTAAACATGCACCGACCGTTATCCTCCGACCTGCGATTGGGGTCGCGAAGGCCGGGGGACAGATCTTGATGGGTGCCACGAACTCGATGGACCCGGCAAACCTCCAACGGGCAGACGCGGTAAGTTTCAGCGATCCCACGTATATTTTTGCATTCAGCTAATCAACGGACAGAAATATAAACGGCATTGATGAAGTCACGACCATGTTTTGGGAATCATTTAGAGGGGAAAGCGAACATGCATTTGCACGGGGCATCCGGACGGCGTAACGGAGGGGGGCATGACAGCGAGTTGTATCTGCATGGCTCTCTTTCTCGGGCATGGATAGATTGATATCATAATGAATTGCACATATGGCACCTCTTGAAACCGCCGTAAAACGCTGGCACGCTCTTGTTTGACGATGCTTACCGTGTACCTCCGCGCACATTTATCAGCAGCATTTAGAGTTTGCCACACCCGTGCTTTTGTGTATTGACTCGTATGTTGGGATTCACGCCACCCGCAGTCATTTTCCGCTCGCGGTGTGTTTCCTTTCGCAGGTGGTTTTATCAGTCGGTTTATCAGTCAGTCACTTAGACAGTCACTCGATCTAAATCCCCGTCTCAACCAAACGTCCCAATTCTTATCCCGCTCCCCCTTCGATAAGTAAGGAAGTAAGGAAGTAGCAAAGTAAGATCAAGATCTAAATAAAAACAAAACGTACAGTAATTAGTAGGCACGACACCACCATCCCATCCCCTCCCATCCCATCCAGATGCAGCAAGCTATTTCTCGTAAAAAAAAACCCTCGTGGGCCCCCCAAAAAATCAGCCTTTTGCTGACCCATCAGCATTCTTCATTCCTGTCCGGCATCGCTCCCATTTGCGGGATGCAAACTGCAGCAGAGCAGAGCAAGCCTTACATACACACATTCACACGACACCACATCCCGTCCAAACCTAAAGTCGCCTGTGCATGTATTTTGCGCAGGGGGGGGGGGGGTTGTGATGTGATGCGATGTGATGTATGGAGTGGTTAGAGTTACCTCCACCTCCACCTCGTCGTCGCGTATTGCGCTTAATCTCTATACCTATGCTATGCTATGGTATGGTATGTATGGTTTGTATGTATGGTATGCTATGGTATGCTCAACTCGGTGTCAAATTTACTCGTGGCTGCGAAACCCATGCGATGCGATGCGATGCGGTGCGGTGCGGTGCGATACAGCGATGAGATACTATACCGTGCCATGCCATGCCATGCCATGCAAATGCCAACGATAAGACCAACCCACCTACGCACAAGTAGGCAAGCCAGCCCCGTCTTTTTCGTTTGCGTGAAGCCATCCGGATACATGCACAGTTCGTGTTTTGGCGTTTGGCGCATGGCTGGCTGTCCGCGTGCGAGATGGGCGTTTTGGTGTCGTGAGGAGTTCGTATTGGCATTATTAGTCGTCACTATAGGCATATTATCAATATTAAAAAGATTATTGGTATCAAATTATTATTAGTATTGTCGGCGGTATGATTTGCATGATTAGCACGAATTAGCATGTTTTACCATCATGATTAAACATGATTAAACATGATTAAACATGATTAAAACGTGATTAGCATGATTCGCGCGGTGTTTTGCATTATCATTCGCATTATTAGCATATTCGCGTGTTCGCAGATTGGCATTCTTAGCTGTATCCCGTACTTATTATTAGCATATTCGCAGATTAGCAGATTTAGCCTCTCGCCATATTATGAAGAAAACATCTAGCACGCTTGCGGCCACGTCCCGGCAGCAGCAGCAGCCAGGGCTAAGCAAGCAGCTCAGCACGGTTGTGATGGAAATTAAGATAAATCGGCGGTCTGAGAGAGAGAGAGAGGCAGCAACGCACATGACCCCGTTCCAACGTTCTGGAACGCGTGGAGAGTTTGCGGACGGATGTCGGGAGGAAGATTATTGAGTTTGCGTATTAGCTTTGCTAGGAGTAGTATGTAGCCACGGAGCCGGGGAAGAAAGATGGCAATGTTGAGAGCGGAAAAGGTAAAAGGATAAGGTAAAGGCAAAGGGGAAGCAAAGGTTAAAGATGGCCATGGTGGCCGTGATGGCAACGATGCAGTACGTCGAGTCAAGCAAGCATGGTTTGTTATTGAATTCATGATATTTGAGTCGGTCATACAATAATCATATAATTAGTCAGTTAGTCAGTTAGTTCGCAAGTAGCCTTGTCGGGGTCTCAAATCCCAACCGAGGCCAAGGCTGAACCCGATTCAAGCCCGGGACGAACAAAGAACAAGAGAGAGACTGTACTGTACAGTACATTTAATAAACACTTATTTATATATATATATACATATCTATGTTGCCCATGCCCCCCCCTCCCTTCCATTGCCTTGACCTCACCTGTGGTATTTCATTACTATTCTTCTTCTTATTGATTGTAACGTGAATCATCTGTTGTTCCCGCGCGGCGCCACCTTGCTGGTCACGTTTTGGGATCAAATCAGTCAAGACCGGCGTCTACGTAAGACCTGACTGATGAGGAATATATAGTCTCCCGCCAACACCCCAGACTCATCTTCCTGTTGCATTTCACTCTCCCAAAACCCTCAAATTCCACCATCCACCACCTGCCCAACTCCTAGATCCCTCGATTCCGTCACCGAGCGAACACCATTCATCCCGTCAACCAGCGCTCCCTCACATCGTCATCCTCCTGATCGCCTCGTCACCATCCTCCCATTGACTCTCAACGTCTGCCCGGTCCGCCATCTCAACACCTGAAATCTACCAAATCGACCCAAGATGCATTCCTCACCCGCCTCTTCCAGATCGGCATCGCCTGAGCCTCAAGAATCCGCATCTCCCATGCAGATATTCATCAAGAACGTCACCGGCAGCAGTACGTTCCCCCTTTCCACCGAAACCCCCATTTACCACGCCCCCTAGGGCTCACGAGACCTCAAACTAACACATCTCTCGACAGCGTTCCCCATCACCGTCCCCTCGGACCTCTCGATAGACCATCTCACCACCCTCCTCTCCGTCCGTACCTCCCTTCCCTCGTCCGATCTCCGTCTCGTCTACGCCGGCAAGCACCTCGCCAGCTCCTCGTCCACCCTCGCCTCCTACGGCATCCAGCGTGAGGCCACCTTACATCTGGCCATGCCCTTACGGGGCGGGATGCCACCGAAGAAGATCCGATGCACATACAAGGACTGCCGCGAGGGTGCACAGCGAATCATTGGCGATTGCGGGTTCTGTAACGGACATTACTGCGGGAAACACCGATTGTTGGAAGACCACAAGTGTGATGGATTAGAAGACGTGAGTACTAATCTTACCCTCTCTACTTCTGCTACCAAATTTCCGGTGCTTTCGAAGCAGAAGACGACGAAGAGGAAGAAAAAAGAAAGCAATGGCTAACGTGTGTCTTGAAATAGTGCAAGAAGGAATCCCACGACCGAAACGCTGCGCAACTCAACTCCGAGCGAACCCAGGTCATCAGGGGGATATAGAAGAGATCTGTCTTACATCAGCTGCCTCGTTCTAGACCGACATCTAGAGTATGGTGGTCACGAGACCATCCTCGCAGGACGGCCGCGGTCCAGGACGGTGATAGAAGCCACGAAACGGGCAATAGACCTGGGTGTCAAGAGATATTTTTAGCAGGCAAGGCGTTTGAGCCCACCGGGAGAATCCCTTACTTGGAGGAGGGCGGGAAGAAAGGGCACAACCTCCCGTCCTTGGTTTACGTTGTATTTACTGGCTTTAGCGGGCGTAGGATAATCTGGAGTCTGCTCTGCGCTGTTCGTTTTTCCCCGGTCATAGCATTTTGGCATATTGGCAAGCTGGTGTTGGTGTAAGAGACGTAATATGAGTTTCTTTGACAATCATGCGCAGGTAGTGCTATGTTTTACAATATACTACTTAAAGTGTGACTCAGCTGTGATCTGATCTGAAATGTGAAGTGATAGGCATTAAGCAGATACTATATATGATATTATCTACATTATCAACCCATAGAAATGGAGTCTCCTCATATTCATCATGTGTAGATAGTTTGGTGCTTTACTTTACAAAACATTCCATTTGAGGGCGGCCTTAAAAATGTAGCTGACCTGAAATGTGAAAGTGATTAGTTAGTGTAGACAATACCATACAAAGATCACATTCGCCTAATGCTAACTAATCTCACAAGACGAGTTTCCTTGTAAGCGTTATGTAGAGAATGGTTGGTACGCACTTAATTTTAATCCCTTGTTACCTTGCGAGTGATGTGATATATACAATGTTAAAAGGCGTTGAGCGGATGCCAGATGTGATATTGGCTATAGTATGCATATCAAATCCTTACAAAGCGAGTTTCGGTACGTTCATGTGCGGATAGTTTTGATAGCTTACTTTGCGGTATACAGAGCTTGCTAATCATCTGGAATGTATGGATAAGAAAGAAAAAAAGTCAAGCAGATATCATAGCATAATATCATAATCACCATCGATGGCATCTTATAGACCAACTTTTTTTTCTTGGATATTTCTTTCATTTTCACTCAGGTCAAGACACTACGCTATTTTGCCCTAACCCCCATTTCATTCCCAACCCACCCCCGCCGCATGCACCGAATCCCAGATACGTTTTTTATGTACAGTGCCATCCTCCGAAGCGAACGCAATGCTAATGTTCAGAGCCTCGCGGCCGCCGTACGGGTTCAGACGGCGCGCATGTCGACGACGCAGCGGATGCAGTCGCCCTGCTTCATCGTGTCAAAGGCCTCGTTGATGCCGTCGAGGTTCTTGCGGTGCGTGATGAACTCGTCGACCTTGAGCTTCCCCTGGAGGTAGTCGGCGACGAGGTCGGGTAGCTGCGTGCGGCCCTTGATGCCGCCGAACGCGCAGCCTTTCCAGACGCGACCGGTCACGAGTTGGAATGCTATGTGCGCGATGGTGTTAGCTTCTTGTGCACCTTTTTGCGGGGGGTTCTGTTCACGTGGCTTCGCGAAGAGAGAGAGAGAGAAACGAAAGCAGATTGCAAAACTTACGTCGTGTGGAAATCTCCTGTCCGGCAGCTGCAACTCCAATCACGATACTCTGTCCCCATCCCTTGTGGCATGCTTCCAGCGCCGCCCTCATCACGCCAACGTTGCCCGTGCAGTCAAAGGTGTAATCACATCCGCCGTCCGTCATCTCAATCAGCTTATCCTGGATCGTCTGACCATCCTTCAAGTCCGTGGGGTTCACGAAAGCCGTGGCTCCAAACTTCTCCGCCCACGCCTTCTTGTTTGGGTTGGTGTCTACCACGATAATCTGCCCGGCCTTGCGGACGACAGCGCCTTGAACAACAGAGAGACCAACGCAACCGGCACCAAAGATGGCGGTGGTAGAGCCTTCCTCGACTTTGGCGGTCTCGACGGCGGCACCGTAACCGGTGGTGATGCCGCATCCTAGGAGACAAGTGCGGTCCATTGGGGCATCGGGGGTGATGGCTACGACGGAAATGTCGGCTACAACGGTGTATTGTGAGAAGGTCGATGTACCCATGAAGTGAAGCAGGTCTTTGCCCTTGCACTTGAAGCGCGAGGTGCCATCTGGCATGACACCTTTACCTTGGGTTGCTCTAATTTTGCCGCAGAGATTCGTCTTGCCAGACTTGCAGAACTTGCACTCTTTACATTCTGGTGTGCTAGATATCGTATCAGTTTTTTTGTCGCATGATTGGGGATCATGGGAAAGGCGACATACTAGAGCGCAACGACGTGGTCTCCAACCTTTACAGATGTGACGCCCTCACCTACAGACTCGACGATACCAGCACCTTCGTGTCCAAGCACAATTGGGAAGGCTCCCTCGGGATCCTTTCCTGAGAGTGTGTAGGCATCTGTGTGGCAAACTCCAGTGTAGTAGATTTCAATTCGTACTTCTCCCGCCTTTGGTGGTGCTACCTCAATGGTTTCAATGCTGAGCTCTTTGCCGGCTTCCCATGCTACTGCTGCCTGAAATTCCTGTTAGGTGACGGATGTACAACCTCGTGTTATGGTTACTCACCTTGCAGGTAATTGTCTGGTTGAGCATGGATTAGCCAAAAGTACTGTAGATAGTGTAGATGCGGGGTTCATGGACCAACTAACCTTTCCTACTGTAGATGCCATGATAGCGTAGTGGTTTTTATCTTTGAATGGTGTTGAAGCTGAATGATGTTGTCGTTTATCCTGATGTCACCTCGAGAAGTTTGTAAGAGGAATGTCTTGATTGACTTGTATTTGTGTTGACGTATGCGTACGAGCTTTTTGGTTTTGGTATGACGGGCCAGCGCGTTCGGAGTAGATTCGGAGAGTTTGGAAAGGAGGGGCAATTAAAGCCTTCATCCCCCACCCCTCGCCTTGGCCTCCAAAACCCATATATACAATCGGCACTTGGCCTACTTATTCCCTCTTTAGGCGCGCTGCACTCGTCTGTTTTGTGTTATCTTGTTTGAAAGTGGAGAAGGTGTTGAGGAGGCCGGGTGAAATCTCCAGAACAGGCTTAAAAGTCACAACGCCTGCTAAGAAAACAGCTTCCCTCTCTTCCTGCCACGTCGTGCTTCTTCCAATTGTTCCAAGTTGGATTGTTTAGATACATGGCAACTTGTATATCTGATTTTACTCGTGTTGATATTTAATCCATCAGGCTGTAATGCGCTGAGGAAGCATGCATGGCCACACTACCTTGCCACCACGTGCATGTTGAACTTTGAGTTTCGGCTGAGAAGGTTGATAAAAGACTGAAGAGCTGCTGAGTTAGCAACTGCTGGATGTAAAGAATCAAAACGGAGATCCAATGTTCCAGGCCAAATCGTACATTCCAGCTGCGCCGGTTGATCGTGGTACAATCCACGTCTCCTCCAACCCTCCTACTCGAGCTCGCCAAGCACGCCGACCTGTAACCCCTATTTAAGCGAGAGAACGTTTCATCAAAGTTCGGATGTTGAGTTTATTTTGGCGCCGGTGAGCGAACGGCTCGAGGTCCGTTGATCTTCAGGAAGAATTGACTCAAGGTTTAGGTTTGGTTTAGAGCTCCATGTCTCCCTGTGAGAGTTTTACGCAACGATAAATACATCAGCGGACGCACTGCTTCGGGGGCTACGCTGAGGTTGATGCCCGTTTGTGAAAATAACTCACCTTCAGCGATCCGAAAAATGGATACAGCTATATCCAAGAGGAGCACTGTTTGTGTGCGGTATATACGCTCCGCAACTACAGTGACCCTACTGGGCGTCCTCACCGCGGCATCTGTGTTCAGGTACTTCACCAGCGGCTCTAAACTCATAGATGGCCCGTCTGGCAGCGATGCATATTCCTTGATGACATGCTACTTTTTGCCAGCTCTGTATTGTAGCTTGTTTGTCATCATCTACCTCCACGACTCCTGGAACGTTACCGAGTGCTCGTCTTATCTCTTCCTCGCGCCAGAAGAAAAGGCGGAAGCAGTGGTTTTTGCCATGTGCAGCACAGCAAGCCTGAGCGTTGTCTCGAGTGTTGTCTTCAAGTTTTGGGCAGATGTCTGGATGCAGATTGATAAATTGGGAAGTTCATTACTTCATGATGCAGCGATGTCTCATAAATTCTTGGCAGTCTTTTGGCTAACTACCTGCTATTTCTTGCGCTTCTTTCCTCTGTTTGCGGCGTGGGTGGTCACCATTTGGGACTGGACATTATTGTGGGATATGTTTTTAGAGATCGACTGGGATGAGACAGGGCCGATGGAAGAGATGGAGGGGGGAAGGGTTGAACAGACAGTAATGAAGGAGCCGGAGAGTTATGACAAGGTGAAAAATACTCATAATATGGATGTCAAAGATACCTGGACCAAACGGGATGGACTAATACAGATGGATGCGGTATGAGGACCTGAGCAAGTTCATTATATCTCGATGCATCTTTTGGTCAGACAATGGTGAGACTATAATAATAGGACATAATATACGGTAAATCAAACTTGAAACCAGGTACCCGATTGTATGAAGAGGAGAAGCTCTGCGAAGTAGCTCTGGTGACACAACAAATCAATTCTCTTAATTCATGTATCGACCAGCCAAAGTATGGATGCGCTCTAACATCACTAAACTACAGCACCAGTAACAAATACAACCACACTAAACTTCCCAAACGGGAAAAGCAGATCAAAGTTGTAGCATCTGCCTAATCACCGCATGAGCCGTACCAAAAGACGCGAAGCCAGAAGCCAAAATCATGCAATCTGCACCCACTTCCTGACGTACGTGGTTGGCTGTTTCGTTCGAGTGAGGCTGTGTTTATGGTATTCTGCGGGAATCTGCCTGGGTCTAGTGCGGGCTTGATGTTGCGAATCAGATTGGACTTTTCATGTTCTTCTCTCTACCAAGCTAAGTGTTGGAGGTTTGCTTAGTGGTTGCTATGATGCTGGTTAGGCCGAAACATATATTGATGGATGTTTGGAGGGATGTTTGTTCGCCGAACAGGGATGAGGCGGAGTGCATTAGGTAGCCGGAAAGAATTAGATTGATAAGCATGTTGTTATATCATTTGTAAGGCAATTAATATCGTGATTGACATGCTCGGGCGGTCACTCGTAGTGAAGAGAGGACGCTAGATATGCAGAGACGGACGCATTAGGCTTTTGTAGTGTGGGAAAGGTTCATCCAGATCATAGCCCTCGAACTCGCTAGGAGATATGAAGTAGCTGCCAGGGGATTCGCGGAATCTGGGTAACAGAATGTACAACTATCAATTATGGAATTTTTAGTTAGCTTGCAAGATGCGTTAATCCCATACAATCCTAATGGAGCTGATCACCGCTCCCTTCGTAAGGTACTTAGAGCACCACTCCGCAGATCAGCCTCATATAGTAAGTGACCAAGACTAATTAACGTATGTATTTTATAGCCCTTGCGAATAACACAAAAATGAAGTGTCGGGGGAATCATAACATTTGTGGAGATGCAAACCATCCAGCTACATAGGTAACAAGCGCCACTTGCTCCTACTCCAGTACGCCAAAAACGCCCCCCAAAATGCTTCATCAATACATGCCAAGGAGAGATTTGGGATCTATAAGTTTAGTGTCAGTAAACGTCCCCCTATCAACCGCAATGGTACGTCAACGCAGAATTACCTACTGTGATCTACATCATACGTGCCTGTGGCATGCTAGTGTCATGTTCTTCTGGTAGGCTTTGCATAGCAGAACGCTGTAAATCCGCAATGCTCTGATTATGCTGTAGCTCGCGTATTTGAGCCGCCATGAATTCTGTGTTTCGTCGTAATTCGTCGTTTTCGGCCTTCAGTCGCTTCACTTCCTCCCGAATATCTCCATCTGAATTAGGCCGAGGGGCTGCACGCTTTCTTTTCTGGCCAGTCTCGGTTTTATCATCCTCCTCTGCTATCTCCATTTCTGGCTGTGCGATATTATCCGTGTGAACTCTCCGAAGATGTTCGTTCAGGTTTTCCTGCCGTGAAAAGCCCTTACCATTATGGCGCTTGCAGTTGACGTGTGGACAGTTCAGCTGCCTCCTAGGACCACCATGCTTTCCGTGCACTTCTCTCTCATGGCGGAGTAAACCACCCGAGTATGTAAATCCTGGCAACTTCTGGCAGCCTTCTGCAGCACACTTATAAGGTCGATCATGTTTGTCCCTGCGCTCTAGTCAGTAATTGCCGCATATTAAGCAAAGAACAACATACATATGTTTGTTCCACTCGCACTTCCGTCCAAAGTCTCTCTTCTCCTCCTGGCATCCCTCAAATGTACATATATAGCGACCATTCTCTCTGACTAATTCTCGTTCTGGTTTGGGGTGTGGTGGCGACCGGTTTCCCCCCACCTCGGGATCGTTGCTCGTTAAGTTATTTGTTATATTTTCAATTTCCTCTCGGTGCTCTGCTGCCACGTCTGATTCAATATTCTCAAACTTCTGCGTCTGGTATGGGTCTTCAGATATTCCTGCGATGGGGGGCGAAGGATATCGGTTCTGTTCATGACCATGCACCACCTAAAAGCATTTCATTAGAATTCTGTTCAACCACGCGTCAAATATTTATGGCTCCCTGGGAAGAGGCTCACTTACATGCTGGAGAGCCTGTATATCCTGTTCTTGAGTGGTATCCTCATGCATCATGACGGGATACCGAGACTCCTGCATGTAGTTCGTGGATTCGTATGAGAGCGACATTGCAGCGGTATTTGCGTAATCGCTGTGCGGAGACGATGTGAAGGAGCGGAATGACGATGGACCGTGATATGGGTGCGGTTGGATATCGCGATGATGCGAGTTTATGAACGTCGTGTTGCCGGATATACTAGGCTGAAAACACAGATATTAGCCTAACCATGTTGGGTGATCGGGTGCACAGCCACGCTTATGAGGTGTGGCGGCTCGTTATTAGACGACAACAGGTAAGCAACAACTCTGGCGACCATAAAGTTCTTACCTGGATTTCTTCACCGAATTGTCCATGCAGTTGAGCTTCAGCTGGGCCTACATTGTTATATAAGATATTGGGGAAAGCGTGGTGTTGCCGTGGAAGTCTTGCACGAAAGTGCGCTGAGGGGGTGCCTTGTATAACTGTTAATCACATGTTGCCTAGTTACTGGTGCTTAGGTAGAAAGGTGTGTTGATGACTCACTGGTTGGTGCGTATGCCATGTTACGAACAGACCGAGGCGTAGTTGCCTGGGATACTTTCTGAGGATTACTTGGGAACATATTGTATGCCTCGATCTCTCCCCGTGTGACTGTGGGATTGCTGCCTTCAAGCTCCTCTCGCTGTTCCTTTTTTATAAATGACGGTGTAGTATCTGTGAGTTGAGAGTCAGCTTCAGGCTGTTGATTGATTTTGATCTGCCTCTCGCGCTGTGACCCTTTCGCCGTGCGAAGGAAAGTAGGTTTGCGAGCTGGTGAGCGAAAGAGCCTTGCTGTAGCTCTCATTGGGGAAGGGCGCAAAACCTATTCAGCTAATGGTTCCCGACGAGCCTGGCACAAGATGCTATTTTCCCATTGAGCTGAATAAAAGAGTTGCCTTTGCCTTCTGCTTGGAGTTGTTGTTGAATGTCTTGGCTCCTGTTCCCATGAAGTGAATGGAGCACACCACCCTCTTTCACTGCGAGGTGAAAATATTCAAGTCTGCACACACTAAACAGACTGGTTCAAGCAGTTCCTGCCACTGTTACAGAATATTTGGTCTGCAGTTGAAAGCGATGTGTCAAGGTGGTCAATGATTGCAATACTGTCAAATGCTGTTGAGCTTTGTAGTTTTGCTCTCGGCTACTGTTGCGCGTCCAAAACCTGGCGGTTTATTGAAGAGAGGTGGGCGGCGAAGTGCTTATTTCGTCCCAAGAGGTTTCGCGTGCAATTTTCCATGCCACTTAGCGGAGCAATATGTAGAGTCCCGAACCATCTTGAATTCAGCTATTCATAGGCGAGCAGTTCTGCTTCTTGTGTATCACTCTACATTCAAAGAGGAAGCCTCATCGGCTTGACTCGGGAGAGACCAGCATTATTAAAGATACCAGTTTGTGCCTACAACTGTGTGCCTAACTCACAAAGCTGTTCGCAGCCTGAAACTTTCCGAGGAAACGAGAAATTTTAAGCTTACCGAAATCATTACTATAGGGCGGAGGAGTGCAAACACTTTCAGTATGTCTGCTATGATCCATATTCCAGTAGTTGCGTTCAGGTTGGTGAAGCCTTTGATAGGTAGGCTGCGAGACGCTTCGAGGTATGCGGTGAGAGGCCATTTTTTTTTAATCCAGCCAACCACCCATTCTATCAACAAAAGTTTGGCTGTCCTTAGTCCATGGACACGTCGTGTTCTTCTGTCGCTGATAATCCTGAATCCAGCCAACTATTACTGGACGATGGAGTTGAATGATCGAGTAATTGGCTCACCGTCTTGCAAAGTCTTGAATTGAAAGGAGTTTCTTTAAGCTGAGCATGAGTGTCGTTTCAAACGTCGTGCCGTTATGATTGTATCTAGACGTACCGCAAGTCTAAAATGGCCTCCGAAACAGTGGATAGGTCCAGCAGATGTTGCAATCTGGAATTTGAGGATTAGCCTGGAAAATAATTGATTCTGTGTCACAACACCTCGAACGGTTATAATTGCTCATACATGACCAGGACTTCGATAGTCTACGATGAGAAATCAAAAAAAACCATTGTCCAGATGAGACTTGATATATACCATGGACTCTCCTCATGGAGGCGATAACAAAAATATCTCCGAGAAAGGAACCTATGGAGACTATGACAAACACTCACACATCAGTCGCCAGATCTTCTCAATCCCAAAATTAAGAATTCTATAGTTCTTGGAGCCATCTCAAGCCGAGTAACCGCGATTCGCCTCTATTCGAGCAAAACATAAAAAACAGGCGGCTTACTGTTCCAACGGAAACCCCTTCTTTTCTATAAGGTCGCCACAACGGATGCGTCACCTTCACCCATTCCTCTAGACTTAATGGCCCTGACCTGCATCGAGAGGGTTGGTCGCCGGGTAAGCCTTACCGCTGTTCGTCGTGGGGTCTCACCCCTTCTTCTCTTTTCGCTCATAGGTCACACCCCCAAAGTGGCAGCCATAGCTAGGGAACAATCTATGCAAAAATCGGTGTGAGACAATCTCCGAGTGTCTGGAGTCGTTAGGAGTGGGTGGGATCCCCCCAAATCAACCAGGGAAGCGCTACACCCCCAGACAGATGATGCGGATTAGATGATATATATGCAGCCTTATGGGCCTTGCAGATAGTCGGCGGGAGGTGCTTGCATGGTGAGCGAATGGGCAGCAATCCGGATGCTGTACATGCTAGCATTGCGACAGCTACCTATCCCGTTCTGTTGCACTGGGGATGTGCTTTAATCAGCAGGAATTTTTATGGATGGCAGTCTTAAATCAGGCATCATTTTACGGTGCCTGCATGTCGAGGCCGCCAGGCAAAGAACGGTAGGTAAACAAGGCATCACTTTCAGTCTGCAAGCGGCTATTCGGATCTGCTTTCTGTAATCGTACTAAAACTTCCCAGGTGGGTGGTGTCGCGGTAATTGTGGTATTTATTAGAGGTTCAAGTGCTAGAGAGTCTATTTTCACCTTAAGCGCAAGAAGCGACTATATATATCAATGCAAGATCCCGTGTAGAAAGAGTAGAAGTGCTTCTACAGCAAGCCACCATTTTACTAGCTTATACACCGAATAAGTACGACCAATTTGAGTCGTTTTGACGACATCGGTTGCTGTCAAAGGAAAATACAGGTCTATGCGTATCCATGATCGTTAAGGCACAGCCGAGTATATACCGATTGTTGGCTCCCCGCTGGGTATTCTGCAGCGGTTATGGAAACATTGATGTGCATGAGATCTCCGTAAATATTCAGGGTCTAAAAAAATCATAATCTTTATATTATTGCAAGAGGTGCTAATGTTAGTATATCCCTTGAGATAAACTACCTACATGGATGATTGGACAAAATACGTGCACTTCTTGTAGATCGATATATTTAATCTACAAAGCTTTTTCACGGGCCTTTACAAATAACGCATGTCCCCTCTTTCATGTATACACGGGACGGCAAATTTGAAAAATCGTCCATAGAAACGAGGAGGTTGGTTACCATGCTTTACGGACCGATAATTTGCCACAGAGTTCATTTTGCTGTTGCCAAAGCTCGTACACGCTAGACCAGTTGATGAAGGGCAGACTTTATTTAAATCTTACAAATCCGAGCGATCACAAGTCTAGATCTCGAATATCTCTCCAATACCTTCGCCCCCACCCCTTCTATTCTCAACCAGATCTAATCGCCACCCTTCCCAATCCTTCAGACCCCTCTTAATCTCTTTAACTCTCTCAATACGCTTCTTAGCTTCTTCTTCTTGGGCCAACCGGAACGCATCTTCGTCGAAGTCCATATCTTCGTCATCGTCTAGCAACCCTCCATCGTTAGCATTTACTCCCGTAATAGCATTGAAGCCGCTTGTTAAGAAGTCGCCAATGCCTTTGCCACCCTGTGCAACACTTCTCCGTCGGCTAGGAGACATGCTGCCAAGGTCAACGTCGGTGAAGCCTGTACCTGAAGGCTCTTCACCACCAATTTCTTTCCTACGGTCACGCCAGATGCCTTTACGTAACTCGTGAACTTCTCCCTCTAAGTCACGTACTTTCTTCTCTAAACGCTGTCGCTCTTCGTTCTCAAGCTCATCTACCCCATCATCATCGACACCTTCAGCATCACGCTTTTTGGCCCTTTCTTTCTCTTCTTTTAGCCGAAGATTCTCATTTTCAATGGTGGCAAGACGGGCTCTAAGATCAGATGCCGTCTTTTCCGCCTTCTCTAGTTCTCGCTTCTGGGCTTGAAACCTAGCATCATGTTCTTTATGAAGGGTAGCTAGTGTTGCCGTCTTCTTTTCTAAAGCATCGACTTTCTTCTGAAGTTCGTTACTATAGGTTTTTGCCTCCTCAGCTTCTCGTTCAAAAGTCCGTAATTTGGTCTCAGCTGACGTCCGTTCACTCCCTTCCTTGATAGCTTTCTCAGTCGTGCGCTGCAAGTTCTTCTTCAGGTCACCTAACTCACGCTGCGCAACTACGGCAGAACGTTCGCTCCGTGCTAATTTGTCTTCCAGAGCTCCAATTTGCTCGCGTTCGACAGAGGATCCTGAGGCCACTCGCTCTATTTGGGCTCGAAGGTTCGATATCTCGAACTCCATGGACTCGATGGTGGAATCCTTCGCTGCCAGTGCAGCTTCGTGGTCTGATGGCGCGGTCCCGGACGTCGACGGTGAGGAGACATGGCGCCGTGTTGACTGTACTTGAAGTTGAGCATTTTGCCGCTGCAAGGCGGCGATTTCGGTCTTCTAGATTTGGGCATTAGACGCAGCATGTAGATAGAGATTTAAACATACTAATTTCTCCACCTCTCCAGATGATACGGTTGGTGAATCACCTTTAGATTTGGTAGCCACAGGCGAATCGGCATCTCGTAAATCCTCGAGCTCTTCCTCTGCTCTCTTCCACCGCTTTTCCGAATCAGTCGCTTCCTTTGCCAGTCTCTTAATTTCCTTCTCTAATTCTTCAATCTTGGTGGCCTGCTTCTGGTATATTGCAGGAGCTGTGTCTCCATCTGTAGGAAATCCGTACCCAGGTGAAGGGAGGCCGGCTGAGGATTGCCGAAATGATGAAGAACGCATTCTTGACTGCTGGGCAGCAGTTGTAGTCGTCGCGAGTTCTGCAACAGTGTCTTCTGCATCCTTGACTATCCCCTTTTCATCTTCCCCAATCGCATCTTCCCCTAACTGCTCAACTTCAGGTTCCGGCTTTTCATCCTCCTTAATAGCTGGAGAGGGTTCGCTCTTTTCGTCCTTTTTCGCTCCACCTTTCGCTGTCTTCTTTTTCTTCAGTGCTTCAACCTGTAGAGCAGCTGTCAGCAATCCTTCGGCATGTTCTCTGAATGTCCAATAAGTTACAGACTTAGGAGTTTACATACCCTCTTCTTCGCCGCGGCGAGTTTTTCGGCTTTAGCTTTCTCTTCTGCCTCTCCCATGTTTGTCTGTCAATATAATGTGAAGCTTTGGGTTCTGTCAAGCTCCAGTGGAATCCAAAGGTGATTAGTCGTAGTAAGTTATTTATGGACAGGACAGCTTGCTGCCAAGCCTCAGATTAGGGATGCGGCTAGAGCCCCCCCCGCGCCTGTACACACTAGCTCTAACAGGGGTCCTCGGTTCTTCCCAAGCTCCCCACGATTTGCTCTTCCTTGCTCACGACACGCTGGCACAACAACTTCTCATACTACCTCAACCTGCAATTGGTAGTTTTGGTAGTCATGGTAGACCTCCAGATTCCAGAGAATAGGATAGCGTTCCATCTTTCAGATCGTGCCCTCACACCACTTATATCGTCCTCCAGCGCGCAACCCGAACCAGCTACAACTCCCTCCCAGCCAGCATCGCAGATGCAAGCTCTGACCACTGTCGCAATAACTGCATATGATTCCGCTTCTCGTCTCGGGCTCGGTCTGCCTCAAAGAGTAATGATCGAATCACGGAGTCGGGGGCCGGTAATTCTACATTCATACTTAAATCCGTCATCTACCAGACGTACTCTTCAAAATGGAGGTGGTAGAGGCATTGTGGAGCAGGCCCGTGATCAGCTTAGACCCTTAAGCAGCGGGACAAATACAGAGATAAGCGGTACTGAAGATCAGCAAGAATTTGGAAACGAGTTGGTAAACGGAACTCATTACGAGGGAGAGCAGACAGGAGAAGAAGATGAAGATGGAGAGGAATCTTCAACGCAGCAACCTCCGCTGTTGATTGCATCTGTGGTTACGACAAGTGCTGCAGGTACAGGAGAAGCTAGACAGGCAGCAGCAAAGCTGGAGAAACTTGGAAGAGACTTCCAGCAAGAATGGACGAAGGAGCAACTAAATCAGAATTTGACTCCAGAAACAAATGTCGATGAAGGAGATGGCTGAGCGGCTATCGGCATTATAGAATAGCAAGGGGTTTTATGGTGGATCGGAGATGCAGAAGAGTCAAAAAGTGCTGGCGTTGTCGTGCGGGTATTGAGAAAGAGATATCAGAGGCACAACGCATGAGATGACGAAGGATTGTGCTCATGGAAAGGGACTAGGAAGGCAGTGGATGCGGGTGGACTTGTGCAAGCCACAGGGAAATCACATAGGAGGTTTAAGAATATGATGACAAGGTCTCATTAACCCCTCATTGTGGATGTCATTTGACGACGGGGCATAGCCAGGCGTTCAGTCATTTTTTGGGACCAAAATAGGAGTTGGAAACAAGTATATAGTAAGCAAATTAATGCTCCTCTCAGAACATATTCACGGGAAACATTTTCACTAAATAGCTGCTTTTCTTGCAAGAGTTGCAAAGCTTCGTATGTGCACAATAATTCCTCTCATAATTCCTCTCAGATTGATAGATGATTCATATACCAGATACACGCCTGCAACTTTCTAATTTTCCAAATTTTGCAATTTTAATGGCAAAAATAAATTGCTCCGTTTAGCAAAGTCGTATCATGGCCGTCGCCGCCGCATCTATATCAAAGCCTAATACTAGCTTGAGAAATACAAAGACGAGCATTCCTAAGACTTAGAGTAAGCAGATTTCTGCTTTTTAGAAGAGAGCTGTCCACTGCACTCAATTGGATGACCTTTGAATTACCTCTAACATGCACTATGGTATATATAGAAAAGCGATATGCGAGCCATAATCTAATACACGGCATAGTACGAGTATCACCTTACAACAACTCTACTATAGACCCTTCTTTTCTTGTGTAGTGCCGCCCATTCTGAGGAACAATACTGGCTCCATAAATAGACATGTATATGCTGAATGCTCTTTCTTCTTTAAATAAAGACATCAACCACAAGTCTTGGGAAAGAGCACTCCTATCCCTTGGAATGTTCCTTTCATCATCTTTGTCTACATCTCCAATCAAGGACCCAACCCAACACTTGCATAGCACAGGCTATCTCTCATTATTAAATCCCCATAGCCAAACCCATCCCATCAATCATTAATTACCCATCAAGGGCCAGGACCCCACCGCACACGCAAAACATGGCCATCGCCCCAAGCTCTCGCAAGTTAAAACGCACCTCCTTCCAGCATGCAAAACCATACTCCCGGCCAACCAGGCAAATCTCACTTCCGACGCCCTCGCCATCACCTACACCCTCTCCAACCCTCCACCACAACAGCGTCTTCGCCGTCTCGTGCCTGAAACCACATCAAGCCGATCGCCACTTCGAGGATCCATTCGAGCACGAGCACGAGCTCGAGACGGAGATACAGAAAACCATCCGGCTGAGGAAAGAAGAGGCGGCGACAGCTGCGTATATCAAAGCGTGTCCGGGCTGCAAGAGGTCGATATTTCGCGTGTTTGATCGGGTGGTTGATAATAAGAACATGGCCTGTGCGTCTTCATCTCTTCACAATCCGCCGTCAGCTTCTCTCTCTCTTTCTCTATCTACTAGCCACAGTATAGTTTCCAGTTTGGAAGAATGAAATGATAACTGTGGTGCTGATACTTATGTTGTGTAGGTTATTGCGGATGTAAATTTTGCTGGCGGTGTGGGCTGGTTAGGAAGGAGTGTGGGTGTCCTTTGACTGCCATGGTGGTGGATCCGGATGCTGTGAAGGATACTATGGAGGAGAGATAGAGAAGTGTTAAGAGGGGTGGAGATAATGCTTAGTCTATACGGTTGTCAGTGGAGGGCAGACGTTTTGAGAACATGTTAAGTGTATGAGCTGCATCAAAGATTGAGTCGAATGTCATGAAGTGGAGGCTATGGAGGCGGAACAGTATCGGCTTAGATTCGTTGTTCGAGTATTAACTACGAAGAGTCTCACCATGGGCGCGCATTATAGATGGCCTGAGTAGGCCCAGATACACGTGGAGGCTAGGTCGATGGTTCATGCGCTCACTAGGAGGATCTTAAATATTCAGAATCAAGTATTAATTTACTGAACCTCACTACTTCACTAATCTAATTGTTTTGATTTTTGGATATACTCATTTTGAATTTAGCAAGTAGTATTTATAATTCCCCTCTACCTAAATCATATCGGCATCGTCTAAATGAGTTGTTGGAAAGCACGGTTGATTGGAGAGCGGATGTTAGGAACATCCTTCCAGAAGTCGACAGTTGCAACAGCGCGTTTGCTGATACCTTCAGGTGTGAATTCAAATTTCTGTAATATTGGGTTAGCAAACTGTTGCGGAATATAGGTTGTAGAACATACCTTGTAAACGTCCAAATAAGCACCGCTAGCACCGAAGCGGTTAAGACCAAACTGCTCGTGTGTGTAACGCTCCCAGCCCATAGTTGACATGACCTCAACGGAGAGGGATGGGATACCATCTGGAAGAACGCTAAGTCTGTACTCTTTGTCTTGGGCATCAAAGACCTCAAAGCAAGGAATAGATACGACACGAGCGGTCAAGTTGTGCTTCTCCTTAAGGTACTTAACTGCATCAACGCAGATTCCAACCTCGGAACCGGTAGAGACAAGAGTGATATCAGCCTTCTCGGCGTCGTGAACCACGTAACCACCCTTGATAGCGCTAGCAAGGGTCGAGTTCTCGAGTTGTGGGAGGTTTTGTCGGGAAAGAGCAATGATGCTGGGTGTGTGTTTGGAGGTAAGAGCAACGTAGTATGCTGCACTAGTCTCATTTCCATCGGCTGGACGCCATACCATGCAGTTGGGAAGAGCTCTGAAGTGAGTAAGAGTCTCAATAGGTTGATGGGTAGGTCCATCCTCTCCGAGACCGATGGAATCGTGAGTAGCGACCCAAATGACGCGAACCTGCGACAAAGCAGATAGACGGACAGCTCCAGCGGCATATGAAACAAAGTTCAAGAATGTACCGGCGTATGGAATCACAGTTCCGTATGCAGCAAGACCGTTCACTAGCGGGAGATTGAGTTAGTGGCTGTATGCAAGTGTCTAATATTGATAGATAGGATATTTGGACGTATGAACTCCTAGTGAATTCAAGGACAAGATAAAACTTACTGATGGCACCCATAGCGT
>Ga0247810_10000096_pt1 | contig 144616 bp, 102 predicted proteins | sample UWRJL119311C1_FD_179918 | JGI IMG/M metagenome (GOLD analysis project Ga0247810, IMG submission 179918) | Plant litter microbial communities from Arlington Agricultural Research Station in Wisconsin, United States - UWRJ-L119-311C-1 | ecosystem: Environmental > Terrestrial > Plant litter >... | reverse complement strand
GATCGGTGCAAAAACTGTTACAGTAACTGCGGCGGCGAAAAGCAAAACCTATGGCGATGCTGATCCTGCACTGACTTATGCCTTTTCTCCTTCATCGGTAACAGCCAGTAACTTCAGCGGAAGTCTGAGCAGGTCACCTGGCGAAGATGTGGGTACGTATGCGATCAACCAGGGAACACTTGCTTTGAGCAGTAACTATACCTTAACTTATGTTGGCGCTGATTTGACGATCGGTGCAAAAACGGTAACTGTAACGGCCGCAGCGAAAAGCAAAACCTATGGTGATGCTGATCCTGCACTGACTTATGCCTTTTCTCCTTCATCGGTAACAGCCAGTAACTTCAGCGGAAGTCTAAGCAGATCACCTGGCGAAGATGTGGGTACGTATTCGATCAACCAGGGAACACTTGCTTTGAGCAGTAACTATACCTTAACTTATGTTGGCGCTGATCTAACCATCGGTGCAAAAACAGTAACAGTAACTGCTGCAGCGAAAAGCAAAACCTATGGTGATGCTGATCCTGCACTGACTTATGCCTCAGCACCTTCACTGGTAACAGGGGATAGCTTCAGTGGAAGTCTGACCAGATCACTTGGAGAAAACATGGGTACGTATGCGATCAACCAGGGAACACTTGCTTTGAGCAGTAACTATACCTTAACTTATGTTGGTGCTGATTTAACCATTGGCGCGAAAACAATTTTGGTGACGGCTGATGCAAAGAATAAAACCTATGGCGATGCTGATCCTTCACTGACTTATACTACCCCAATAGGAGCATTAGTAGGGACTAATGTGATTACTGGATCGCTCTCAAGAACTGTCGGAAATGTTGTAGGAGTGTATCCAATAAATATTGGAACATTGACAGCTGGAAACAATTATATCATCAATTACGTTGCTGCCAACTTCGTGATCAACTCCAAACTTTTAACGATAACGGCAGATAATAAAACAAAGTCGTTCAATGCAGTAAATCCATTACTTACTGTTAGCTATGCCGGATTTGTGGGGTCTGAAACAACATCCTCATTAACAGCGCTGCCAACCATTACAACAACTGCCGATACCGGTTCACCTGCTGGCAGCTACCCAATTACAGCAAGTGGAGCAACGGCAGCGAACTACAGTTTCAACTATGTTGCCGGTACACTGACCATTACTAGCACAAGCCAATCCATCACTTTTGCTGCATTGGCAGATAGGTTATCTACCGATGCGCCGTTTCCGCTGGGTGCGACGGCCAGTTCGGGATTGGCGGTATCTTATACCAGTAGCGATGAAACAGTAGCCAGGATCATAAATGGCAACCAGATAGAGATCATAAGAGCCGGAACGGTAACCATTACTGCAAGTCAGGCAGGAAATATAAATTATACCCCTGCAATACCAGTTAGCCAGCATTTGCGTATCATCAACAATCCTGCACCTGTGATTACCATTACAAGTAGTCGCGGAGCAAGTATCAGTAAGGGGGAGACTGCAGTGCTTACTGCAAGTGGAGCGGTAAATTATGTATGGAGCAACACTGCTGGCATCATCTCGGGACAGAACTCTGCTGTACTGACAGTACGTCCATCCGCTACAACCACCTACACGGTAACCGGATCCAATCAATTTGGTAGGGCCAGTACTGCAAACTTTACCTTGGATGTACGCTCAGATTTCCAGGCATTGAAGGCAACTAATGTGATGACACCAAATGGAGACGGAGTAAATGATTTCTGGATTGTCGATAACATAGATCTTTATCCTGAAAACCAGGTAACGATAATCGACAGAGCCGGCAGGGCTGTCTTTAAAGTAAAGGGCTACAAGAATAATTGGGATGCGACAATTAACGGGATTCCTCTGGACCAGGGTACCTATTATTACATCATTGATTTTGGAAAGGGCTTCCGCGTCCAAAAAGGATTTATTTCAGTTGTAAGGAGCAGATAAAATTTAATCTAGGTAGAACATGAAAATAATAAATAAGATCATAACATTAATAGTTCTTGTGGGATTTACAGGCAATGCAAATGCCCAGCTAAATGCTGCAGGGTCACAATACTATGTCAACCGCTATATAGCAAACCCTGCGATGGCCGGGTTTGTTGGGGGGCTCAGCCTGAACGGGGGCTATCGTACCCTTTGGCACAATATCCCTGGAGCTCCTGTATCACAGAACCTGACAGGGGAGTACGGTTTCCAGAAGGTTGGGCTTGGACTGAGTCTATACAATGAAACTGCAGGACTTTTTCGCCAGACCAGAGCGGTAGCGACCTATGCCTACCACCTTGATCTGGGCAAGGAGAAGAAACTTCATTTTGGGCTTTCGGCAGGAATACTGGATCAAAAGGTGAACTCGGCAGATGTCGTGGGTGGTGGTTCTGATATTGTGATCGGTGAATACAATGCCAGGGAGCTGTACTTTGATGGGGATTTTGGAGCGGCATACACTAACGGGAAGCTGAATGTTGAGGCTGCGCTTCCCAATATGAAAAGGCTTTTTAGGAAGGATGCTCAAGAGGTGGCCGACGAGGCATCATTTTATGCTGCTACCAGCTACCTTTTTTCCTTAGGGAAGAATGCTGGCGGCATAGGCATGGAGCCAAAACTGGTGTTCAGGGGGGTAAGGGGATTTGATAATATCTGGGATGCGGGGCTACAGGTTTCGATCGCAGACCGACAAGTGTTTTTTACTGGACTTTACCACAGTACACAGAATGCAACATTTGGATTGGGCATGGATCTAAAGAGAAAATATCTTGTCAATTTGTTGTATACCTCGGAGACATCTGCGTTAAGGACATATGCCAATGGCAGTTTTGAGCTGAACCTAAGGGTTGCTTTTGGTAGGTAGATATTGATGCTTAATAGATTTAAGACCTACGTGTAACTCAGTATAGGTAGGTTTTTTGTTTTCTACTCATTCCTGCAAGCGGTAAACAGGTTTTGGGTAGTCTTATGTACTATTAAGTTACCATGTATAGATATTGGTGTTTGAGGCAGCTCTATAGAATCTGAAAACCTGATATAATGATGCAGTAGCTAATGGACTATCAGAAACTCGTTAAAAAGGTGTTGAGCTTATTCGGTAAAGAGTGGTAAATGAGTTTTGAAAGATTTGGGGGCACCATTACTAAAAAGTGATTGGCTTGATTTCATTCGATAAATACGCTGTTGGTTATACAGATTATATTGAGAGAGGTTTATTTGAGTATAACAATAGTAATAGAACAATCTTCTTCCAAACATAGGCGATGGGTTTTAAAGAAATCTATTGCGCTTAATGATGATCTAGTCTTGCAATGAAGATTGAAAAAGCTGTAAAAAAATCTAAAAGTAGAATATTGATCGAAAAGATCATTTTAGAGATAAATAATATTGAAGAATTGGCTCAGCTGGTTAGAGTCCCAATGTATCGGGATTAATCAGAGGGTCGCTGGGGAGTAAGATCCCGATTATTCGGGAAGCCCAGCAGAGTGACTCATACTGTGCAAGCATAGTAAAACGGTCGCTTGCCTTCGTTTTTTCTCCATAACCCAAAAACTAACTTTAACGGTTCGATATTTCAGATTTTCAATAACAGGTAAATCGCATTTTGAAATTAGAGTGGGCGTCAGGTCCAATGATCACTTGTATATTAAATTATTCTGGAAATGGAAAATAGCTCCGTTGTTTTGCTTCTGCCTTTTAAAAGGTTATCCCCAACTGATGTTATGGTGTAGTTTCTGGGAAACTGAATTATTTTCACCAGATCTTCAGATAAAAGTACATCGCCCGTAAAAATGATCTCTTTTTTAAGCGATCCGATCTCCCCAGTAGTTACCATACCATAATGCAATCCCGCTTTGAATCCTGGCAAGCAACCATATCTGCTGTTGTACTTTTTAGCCCCCTGTTCTAAAACACGTTTCATAGCATAGAAGCACTCGATGCTATTATTGTTTTTTAACCCATCTTTCAACTTCCAACAAATAATCATCTCGTCACCAGCATATTGATAAATCGTGCCAGCATAGTCAATAACTGCGTTTGAGAGGTCGAAGAAATATTCTCTTAACATTTCGAAGTACTTGACATGGCCTAGCCTTTCGGCAATTGTAGTTGATGACTTCATATCCAGAAACATAAATATCCTTTCTTCTTGCAGGGGATGATGGTATGTTCCGAGAAAAAAATTACGCAATGTTCCAGGACCTAAGCTATCACTAAATTCTGTATAGAATTGGGTAATTACAATTATTGCGGCCATATAGAGCATTGTGCCGATCATCGCATAGTCGGTTAAAAAGGCTATAGCTGGCGAAGAAATAATTTTGAAAGTATATCCTTTCTGTGTATAAAGCGCATTGATTAGTGTAATGACAATAAGAAAGATGATTACGATAACCAGATAAATGAATGATTTAGCTACGATTTTTCTAGTGAAGCTCTTCTTGATGAACCACTTGCTGAAATAGCCAATCTCTAGGATCCCTGTAAGTATCCCCATGAACATTCCAGCAGCCGGGATTGCTATTATGCTTCTTTCAAAATTATATGGTACACCTGTAGCTGGATAAGATTCTAGATGTCCCAGAATGCCTTTTTCTAGTATGCAATAAACAAGGCTAAAAATAAACCACAATACTCCGAAAGGAATAATACGTCCTATATTTCTTCTGGTTTTCGGTGATAGCATGGCAAATTAAATTTATTAAGTTTCGATTAAGAGATTTTTTGAATTTGAGGTAAGTCAGTATTAATGGGTAAGTTCAAAGTATTGAAATTACGAAATATTTGTCAGCTAGCCGATATCCATTGAGCTATTGTTTATTCTTGACTTTTGTAAATAGGGGCATCGTTAAGTTATTGTTATCATTGTTTTTAGAGAATCTGAGTGAAAATAAAGTGCATTGGTTTAAGGATAAATAGTTAAGATAAACCTTTTAAAAGAACTTCAAGCCGGCCAAATGATTTAAGATAGGCATTTTGGAATGCACCATTAAAATAAGGAAGGTCAGAAAGTTCAAATTTACAGGTTATTACAAAAGCCGAGGACAGGAAGTTAATTAGGCAGATCGTTTTCATTGTTTCGAATTAGTATTAGGGTGTGTTTAATTGACTTGTAATTCATCATTGTTTCATTAAATTTGATCAAACAAACATAGCACCCTTTGCGAAACTCGGCATTATAAGCAAACGAAAAGATTAATGGAAGAAACGGACATCAACGAAGCGTTATTTCTGGTAGAAGCACCTTTAGAAGATGCCATCAATAGCTTCTATCATATGTTAGTTGCGCCAAACGGAGAGCCCATCACGAGGCATGTTTGTCCAAATCTGGAAATGATGTTGGTATTTAACTTCGGCGTACCCGTACGCATTTCCTTTCACAATCATCCACTGGATACGGAAGTGATTAGGCGTAGTGCTTTAATCGGGCCGCTCAGACAGCTGCTGAACTATGAACTGCTGCCCGGTGCAGATGCGCTAGTTGTTAATTTTAAGTTCAACGGTTTTCAGCGCTTGTTCGGTATGCCTTTAACCGGGCTGACTAGCGAAGGCCTCAAAGGTACAGCGCTTTTAATGGATGATGATCGGTTTGATCGCCTTTGGGAAGAACTGGCAGCCCTGCCCACAACAGCACAAAGAGTGGCTTTACTCAAGCAGTCTGCTCTTGGATTGTTAAAGGAAAATGATCAGGTACTGCAAACTGTAATCAGTAACCTCGCTCAGTTTTTCGACCCTTGTGTTGATCCGATAAAAGCCATAGCGGCTGATACCCGCTTTTCGGAAAGAAGTATTCAGCTGAAGTTTCAAAAGCACACTGGTTATTCTGTTAAAGAACTGCTCCGGTTTTTGCGTTTTAAGGAAGTGATCGCTTATATCCTGGCCCGGAGCAATCAGAAGATCGCAATCTTTGATCTGATCACCAGGCACAACTATCATGACCAAAGCCACCTGATTAAAGACTTCCAGTATTTCCTAGGTTTGACGCCGCAACAGTTTATCAAAAACCTGAATAATGGAAGTTTCTGCGTAGTTAGTGATACCTATCCATCCCAGCCATAATATACTTTATTCTAGCAAAGTATTACTCAGGTAGCGAAAATTGAGCAGCCCTTTCGTTTTCTTACAATTTCCTCAATGTCTGTTCCTATACATTTGTACTGTTCAATTCAAATTAAAACATAGCAAATATGGAATCGCTTGCAAAAAATGTAAACAGTATTAAGGATAATACTGAAAATCGTCAAAACATTAAACATTTAGAACAAACCAGCTTTAATACAACAGAAGTAATCATGCCGGGTATCGTTGAGCCAGAGGGCTTGTTAGTTAGAGACCGTATATTAGATAACCCTGCTGCTGGGCAGGTAATTGTAAAGATGGAAGCAAGTGGTATAGCTTTTGCCGAGCAATCCATGCGCCGTGGCAGGTATTATGAGCAGCCCAAGTTTCCTTTCGTTCCAGGCTATGACCTAGTTGGAAGGGTCGTAGCAACTGGTCAAGGGGTTGATCCAGCTTTAATCGGAAAACGTGTTGCTGCCATGACAAAGATTGGAGGTTGGGCAAGCTATGTGCTGCTTTCTGCCAGCGACTTGCTACCTGTTCCTGAAACTATAGATCCTCTCGAAGCTGAAACATTAATTGTTAATGGCATTACGGCCTGGCAAATGCTGCACGTCAAAGCCGAGATCAAGCGTGGACAAACGATCCTGGTTCATGGCGCCAATGGTGGCGTCGGAACAATTCTGACACAACTTGCCCTTTACGCGGGCGTGCAGGTAATTGGAACTGCTTCGCCCCGTCACCATGAAACGTTGCGGGCACAAGGCGTGCAGCCAGTAGATTATAACGATATTGATTTAGCTGGGAACGTGCTTAAACTTTCGCCCGGCGGCGTAGATGCAGTTTTTGACCATTTAGGAGGGGCAAGCTTTGCCAGATCTTTTGGCTTGCTTGCCAAAGGAGGCGTGCTTGTCTGTTATGCCATCGCCTCGGCATTAAATGGTACTGGTAATGTTTTGATCCCATTTTTAAAAGTGCTCGTACAGTTAGGTTGGTGGAACATGATGCCTAATGGTCGCAAAGCCTATTTCTACAACATTTGGGAGGGGAAAGGTAGCGAAACTTTTCAGAAACAACTAAGGGAAACTTTTACGCAGCTCACTACTTTGTTGGCTAGCGGAGTGCTTAAACCGCAAATTGCTGCCCGGTTTCCCTTGGCTCAAATTACAGTTGCCATGAAATTGGCCGAATCTCGGACAGCTTATGGCAAGGTTGTACTTGTGCCTAACTAAGGAACTGTATTAAAATTATAATTAGTGATTTTTTAATCAAATTATGGCTTTTTTGAGTTATTGCAAATCATTTTCATCAATTCTTGTAATTCTCGTAGGGTCGTCGAGTAGGTTTTTAGAAAGTAAATGGACTCGGGAGCTAATGCCTTTCACTATATCGTGAAGGGCATTTCTATTTTTAGCTGATTTTCAAATCGTTGCATACGTTAAATAGAGGCTGACTTTTGGGTCGAGCCCAGCAGAGGTAGCAAAAATCCTCACAGCAATGTGGGGATTTTTTATGAAAACATGGTCAATGGATTTTGGTAGAATTATAACAACCAGGATAAATAATCCTTCTTAGCTCAGCTGGTTAGAGTCCCGATGCATCAGGGTTAATCAGAGGGTAGTCCCAATGCATCGGGAAGCCCAGAAGAGGGAGTTCACAATCAGTGAGTTATCCCCACTCGGAAGAGTGGGGCTTTTTATTTGCTTAGGGCTGTTTCTTGCAGTGATGATAACCGTTGCCCCTGCGTACGAAAGCCTTTCTGCTATTGCTTTTCCGGTGCACTGGGTTCCACTGGTGACCAGGGCGATCTTGCCTGGTAGTTCGGTATTAAAATTAAGTTTGTTTCCATTATATAAATCTTTGTACAGAAATCACCTATACTACAGTTCTACACCAATACGGTATTAAGATTCGGGTAGGGAGCTTTGCTCCATATGCAATTCGTGTAGCGGAAATTGAATAGTCCTCACATATTTGTTCAAGCATTTGTATAGGTTGGAAATGGGTAGATCAGTGGTAAATCCAAGTGTTGTGTGGTTGGAGGTTAAATAAATGTGCTAAAAATTCGAAGTATGGGAAAAATGTACAAGACAGTTGTCCGTTTGTCCATTCTTTTGGGGCAGCATTGTTGCCACCTTTGTAGTCAACAAACAACAAATATTTTAAACCAATAATTTAAAAACAGAAAAATGAAAAATCTTATCTTAACCACTAGCCTGATCATGACTTTAATTACCAGCCAATCGGCTTTTTCACAGACCAAAAGAGTTCCAGCTTCTGCCGGAAGGGCTGCCTATATCGAAGTGGAGCCTGGCGTGAAACTACACGTAACAGACCTTGGAGAAGGACAACCTCTTGTATTGATCCACGGATGGCCGTTAAGTGATGAAATGTATGAGTACCAATACCAATATTTTTCAAGAAAAGGGTTTAGGGTAATTGGTATTTCCCTACGTGGGTTTGGTAAATCAGATAAGCCTTATGGAAAATACAACTTCGATGTATTCTCTGACGATATCAAGGTTGTGCTGGAAAAACTGAAGATCGAGAATGCGGTACTTGGTGGCTTTTCGATGGGTGGTGCGGTTACTATCCATTACGTTAACAAATATAAAGCTGCACATGTAAGTAAACTTGCCCTTTTTGCAGCAGCGGCACCATCTTGGAAACAACGCACTGGTTATAACTATGGAGTTTCTGAGGCAGATGCTGCCGGATTGATCAAACAAACTATGACCAGCAGAGAGGATCTGATTGCAGGTTTCGGAGCAGCGTTTGCCGCTAAGGGAACTTCCCTTTCTAAGAATGTAGAAAAATGGTTGGAGAATATCAATTTGTCGGCAAGTCCTTATGCCATCACAGAATCTATTGCTGCACTGGGTAGTCTGGATCTCCGTCCTGTGCTTAAAAATATCACCATACCTGTGGCCATATTTCAGGGCACAAAAGATCAGCTGATTGATTTCGCCTTGGCAGAGCAGTTGCAAAAGGGTCTGAAGAACTCATACATTGTGAAATTCGACAACAGTGGACACGCACTTTTTGTAGAAGAGATGGATAAATTCAACTCAGAACTTGAAAAGTTTGCAAAGAAATAAAAAATTGGGATGTAAATGTTACCTGCAGGTTCCCTAAGCCAGAACTGCAGGTAATTTTATTTGCCTTATCTAAATAGATTAGTAATTTTAATTTTAGGCCAGTATTATCCGATATATCATGAAGCAAAATATTTTTGACGTAAGCCTTAAGACCATTGGCCTTGTGCCTATTGATTCGCAAAGCCACGAGGTGATCAATTCCGAGGTCTATAAATCATATATCAAGGTACTTTACCTTACTGAAGGATTTGAAATAAAGGTTGATTTTAATGTTTATAGTACACATGGGCCCACGCTGTTTTTTATCAGTCCCAACCAGGTGCTGAGCATAGAAAAGCTAGGCGAACAGCATGGTCTTCTTGTTTTTTACAACCGCGATTTCTACTGCATCCAGCTCCATGATGAAGAGGTTGCATGTGATGGTCTACTTTTCAATAACATCAATAATATGCCCATGACCATCATCCCACAGCAGGATGCCAGTTTTATTAACTACCTGTTTTCCAGTATCGAGGAGGAATTTGAACTGAAAGATCCATCATTGGAAGAGATGATCCGGACCTACCTCAAACAGCTATTGATCAAATCGACCCGGTTATGGAAAGTGCAACACATGGATGGGGTGATGGCGAGTAGGCCCAACAATGATCTTGAATTTTTCAGGAAATTTACCCAGCTGGTTGAAGCAAACTATAAAGAAAAACACAATGTTGCCGATTATGCCGACCTATTGATGATTGCGCCAAAAACCCTTACTCATAGGTTCAAGCGGCTCAACTTGCCCCAGCCGAATGATATCATCAAGAATAGGATCATCTTGGAGGCAAAAAGACTTCTGGTACACACCGATAGAACTGCCAAGGAGATAGCCTATACTCTGGGCTATGATGACCCAGCCTATTTCAGTAGACTGTTTTTTATCAAGACAGGTGAACCGCCATCTGGCTTCAGGAACAAATATTTGGGTATTCGTGAACAAAAATTAGCTTAACAAAATCAGCTAACAATAGCTTATTTTTGGCTGCTATTTATGGATGTATAAATGTTGGCGTTGACCGCCGATGCTATTCACTCGGGCTTTTGCTTTTGCGACCAGTACCTCATTGCCAGGAACAGACTGTTCCAACATTTCAGAAAAACAATGTTAAAGCTTTTTTTACAATTAATTAATCGAATGAGATTGTAGCAAAGGCACTCCTTCGGAGCTTCTGGCGATGAAAAATCGACCCTCGCAATGATGCAAGTTTCTTAGGTTAATAGCGTTGGGATCCTCGTCAAACGCTTAATATTATATCTTCAATAATGCAGGCTTTGACAAGTCATCTTAAAACTTTGCAAAAAGATATTTTATAAAGATGGTTAAACTTGCGAAGTCTTAATAAAGCGTATGAACGAATACTTCGTAAGTTTTAGTAGCAAGGATGATATCCTTAATTCTGTTTTGTGCTACTCGGCATCTGCCAACTGCCTTCAAGCTTGGCACGGAATCAACTTTAAAAGCATGCTCTATTCTATGCTATTATTTTCTTTGGCTAAAAAAATCTAACACTGTTTGGTTAAATAATTGTGCGATTTTCTTTGGCGCTTCATGATCTGCGCCCTTAAAAATCACCAATTTGCTGTTGGCAATTTTTTCAGCAATTAGCTTGGTATGTTTTTCCTTTACCACATCATGCTGCCCGGCCATAACCAAAGTTGGCGTTTGTATTTTTAATAGCGAATCTGGGTTGATGTTTGGCTCAGTTAATAACAGCATTTTCAAACGGTAATCCATATTGCTTGTTGCAGCACCCTTTGCTTGCATTTCTTTAACCTGATTGCGGATCAGTTTATTGGTTTCTGGCATAACAGAACTGTCGTTATTAAAAAGCACCGTTCCCATTACCGCCATTTGTTTAACTTTATCTGGATGTTGCATGGCCAAGATCAAGGCGATATTTCCACCATCACTCCAACCAAGTACATTTACATTTTTAAGCTGCAATTGGTCTAAAAAAGCATTGACATCTTCCGCCATCAATTCATAAGTAATTTTGGTGGTATCGCCAGTAGAATTACCTTGTCCGCGGCTATCTAATGCGATTACTTGATATTTTTTGCTCAGAACTTCTACTTGATTATTGAAGCTGGCAATTGAAGCATTATTTCCATGTAGCAATAGGAGAGGTTCTCCAGTACCATATATTTCGTAATAAATTTTAATACCGTTAACAGTTACATATTTACCAACTTTAGGATTATTACCCAATGTTGGAGCGGCTTCTACGCTCGAATTATCTATGAATAAGGAATGTTTTCCAGCAAAAACTTTGTCTTTTGAGATCATTAATCTTGTGCCTTTAGCTAAGTTGTATGGCTTCCAATTGGCTAATGTGTCATTTTCGAAACCAGCATTTTGTAATGGAATTTCAATATTTTCTTTGCCGTCTTTTACAAAAAGTTTAAAATCATCTATATAATAACTGCTTTTGCCAGCAATGGTAATCCCTACAGTTAAATATTTGGCATCTTTGTCAATTTTTCCGGCAAGTTCATAAGTACTCCAATCGTCATTTTTGTAATAGTCGCCTGCATTATCATTGTAAAGTGTGGGTTTAAGTTGTTTTTCCTTATCATTAATAGAACGTACCCCAAGTACTGCCCAAGAACTATTGGTAATGGCATCTTTATAAAATATTTTGGTGGTTAAGCTAAAATTTTTACCCTTATACTTTTCAACGTTGAGGGCTTGGTAGATTTCGAAAAATTGTGCGTAGCTGCCTGCTGAGGTAATTAGGAACAAGATGAAAAAGATACTGAACTTAAGTTTGAACATGTGATGTCTGCTTTGATTTGTGTTGAGATTAAATGCCTGTAATCATATATTTCATTAAAGGCTTTAAATTTATGACGACAAATGTCAAAGAATGGTTGCAACAGCTCTACTATATTTCACAAAAATGTCCATCAAAATTGTCTTTTCGAAGGGCTTGCCATTACCGTTATTGCGAGGAACGAAGCAATCTTAAAGCGTTATTTATTCTATCGGCTGGTTTCATCACCTGCCGAAAAATTAGTTTGCTCTGTATCTAGATCAGGTTTCGTATAACTGAATAAGCTAAGCATTATTTACTTCGAAAGCACCATAACCTACCATTTCGGCAGTATGTTTTACTTTAAGGTTAAGTCCCATTCTATCAATTAGCTGTTTAGCGAAGCTGATGGTACGATGGATATCTGCGATGCCACGGATCTCTATACCATTGGCCATTAACTTAAATTTACTGGGTTGGAACTTTTCCATAAATTGCTGCAAATCTTTACTGATGCTCTTTTCCATAGGATATTTTAGCACCTTAACACCAGATTGTAGCAATTGTTTTTAGGATTTCGCCAAATGCTATTTAAGCTATAAACTCTAAAACTTCAGCTCATTGTATGCATTAAGTTAGCAATGAGCTGAAGAATAGTACGGTATTAAAACTTTACTTGTGTTTTTTTGCCACTATAGCTAATTTCTTTCGAATAACTATTGGTGTTTTGCTTTGAATAACCGATAATGTTAACTGTAAATTTCCTCGATTTAAGCATTTGCGGAAAATCACCTTTCCTATCTGCTATGGTCAGCGTTTTAGTAGCTTCATCCCAACCGAATTTGATGGTTGAATAAATTCCTTTTTCATAATTGTAATTATCGTTTTCGTCTTCATAGAGTAAAAATTCTCCATTAGAACCCGTGTAGATGCGTATTTGTAGATTGTCCCATTTTTTCTCAGTTGAGTATTGCACATCTGGTCCAAATGGAATGATAGCACCTGCCTTAACATACAGTGGGACAATAGCGATTGGTGCATCCGTATCAACAGTCTGACCGCCTTTAAATTTTTCTTCCGTCCAGAAAGAATACCAATTGCTTCCCGCGGGTAAATAAACTGGCCATTTTTGTGCTTTATATTTAGTAACTGGAGCAACTAATATAGAACGACCGAATAAATAGGAGTGACCTATGTCATGGGTCTTTTGGTCTGCCGGAAAATCCATTACCAGCGGACGCATAAATGTACCATCGTTGGCACTCACATCCCAAGAGGTACTGTAAATATAAGGAAGTAGGCTATAGCGTAATTTGATTGCTTTTTCTTGCGCATCAAAACACCAAGTACCGCGATCACCAAAATTCCATATCTCTCTTGGAAGCTCCGTTCCGTGAGAGCGCATCATGGGGCTGAATGTGCCAAACTGCATCCATCGTACATAAAGTTCCTGAAATTCTGGATTTTTATTGCCACCACCTTTTTGCCATCTTCCGGCAAAAAATCCACCAATGTCACTGTTCCAATTAGGTATTCCCATTAAGGTATAGTTAAGAGCAGCTGGGATTTGCTTTTCCAGCATATCCCAAGTAGAACTAACATCACCACTCCAAGTATTAGAACCATATAATTGCTGCCCTATAAAACCCGATCTGGTTAGTATCACACCTCTTTTGTTAACATTTGTTTCGCGCTGATGCGTAGCAATTCCTTTATTATGCATTAAACTGTAGGCATTTTTAACACTGCGGTAGCTGCCGAGAAAAGTGGGTAGCGAGAAATCCGAATCTTTCTTGTTAATGTGGTCTGGCTCTGTTGAGTCTAACCACCAACCATCATTTCCGATATAGCTGAAAATCCCCTTGTTTAAGTAACTCCAATAAATATCAAGCGCCTGCGGATTGAAAACATCGTATGGTCTTGCACCACTATTAGGTGGCCAGGTATCGAAATTAATGATCATCTTTTTACTATCAAACTCTTGGCGTTGTGCGGTTTTAGGACCAAAACCTGGCCAAGTAACAATAAGCAGCTTTGCATTGAGTTTATGTATCTCATCAACCCATTTTTTAGGATCTGGGAATCGTTCTTTATCGAAGCTTTGCGAGTTCCATGCGCTATCAGATTTGTTATATTCTGGCCAATAACGCCAATCCTGTATAACGACGTCCAAAGGCACTTTTAACTCGCGGTATTTTTTTAGCACATTAAGGCTCTCATCTTGAGTGTGGTAGCGTTCTTTACTTTGAAAAAACCCATATGCCCATAAGGGAAGCATTGGCGCTTTTCCAGTTAGGTTACGAACCTGAGCAATTACGCCATCTGCATTTTGCCCGTACATAAAATAATAATCTGAGCAATGCCCTAATCCATCAAAAGAGAGTTCTTGTGGATTATCATTAAATTGTGATATGGAATAGTTGTCCCAGAAAACTGCATAGCCCTTTACCGAAAGAAAATATGGCGAATAGGTTGACATATTTTCATTTTGCATGTGATGGAAAGAGTTGCGACGATTGAACTTGTTGTCCATGATCTGTCCGACACCGTAAATTGCCTCCTCTTTGTCGAGTAAAAAACCATTTCTAACCTTAAATGAAGCTTTCCCTGCATCTTCAAATGGCGAAAACTGCGTACCATAATCCTTATCTTTAAGTAGTACTTTGCCTAATGAATCATAAAAATAGATGCCGCCTGTTTCAGTATTTATTTCGACCTGTACAGTGGCACTTTTAATCACCGTATTGTTTCCTTTTTTTGTATAAGTTAGAGCAGTAGCTTTAGGTGTACTCACTACTGATAGGCTTTTTTTGGTGTAAGGAATGCCAATTGGTGTTTTGTATACCCTCACTGTATTTTCAGAGTAGAATTCTATTTCAACATCAAGACCCTGAGCTGAAAACTTCAGTCCGCGAGCTGTTTTTTGGATATCTTGTGCAGATAAGTGAGTTGTGCAGAGCGATAGTATCATGGCAAGTAGTAGCCAAATTCCTTTGTGAGATTTCATTTTGCTTGAATTATATTCGGTTTAATAAAGAAAGTCAAAAGTATCTCTAAGCACATTAATACAGACAACAACCATGTTGAAAAAAATAGCAATTAGGTTGATTTTTTTATCTTTTGAGCATATTCAGATGGACGGCAGCCATATCTTTCTTGAAAACATTTGCTCAAGTAGCTAGAGCTGCTGAAACCAACTTTATCAGTAATTTCAGAAATGTTAAGCTCGCCTTCAAGTATGAGATTAGCTGCTTTCTCCAAACGGACATTACGGATAAATAGAGATGGGGATTTATCTAATAATGTGACCAACTTACGATATAGCCCAGTTCTATCCATATTAAGTTCACTGCTGAGCTGCTCTACTGAATAGTTAGGGTCATTGAGATTTTTTTCTACCTGTGCCAGTGCTTTCGATAAAAAAGCGGTATCTGCCTGATTATTGCCAATAATTTTATTGTCTTGGTCAACAGCTGGTTGGATGTTTATTTTTTCTATATGAAGGCTATTTTGCTGATCGATAAGGTTACGTATTCTGAGCAGGAGAATAGCTTCTCTGTGTTTGAGCTCTAATTTTTTCTTGGCATTGCGCATGTAAATATTTATAGTTGCCAAAACCATCATTAAAAAAATGGTCGCAAATAAAATTAATGCAAGGGTAGTTTTCCACCAAGGCGGATGTATAGTAATAGATAGTTCTGTAATTGGTCCATCCCATGCCGTGTTATTATTGGATGCCATAACCCTAAGCTTATAGCTTCCGGCGGGCAAGTTGGTATATGCAGCCGCTAACATACCATCATTGCGTACATGCCCATTAGTGATGTTGTTAGCACTTTCTTTCCAATATTGATCTATGCCCTGTAATTGGTATCGGTAATAGGTTTGTGTAGGGTTTAGATAGTTTAGGGCAGAAAATTCGAAAGTAACAAAATTCTGGTCGTAAGAAAGTGTTATATGATCTGTAAACGCTGTGCTAATTGGCAAAATGATGCGCCCGTTGTAACTATTTCCAAGTTGTATCTTTTCACCCTTTAAAAATAGGTTAGTGAAAACCGGCTGAAATGGTAATTTTTTTGGTAATGTTTTGTTCGGTTCTAATATGCTGAACCCATTAATACCACCAAAATAAATTGTGCCATTTTTGCTTTGAAAGATCGCACCATCTGCATATTCTCCTTCTAATGTTCCTGCATCTGATCCATACTTGGTAAAAATAATTTTTCTGCTTTTAGGATCCAATTGAGCTTTGTTTATGCCATAACTGGTAGTAATCCAGATATTTTTTTCTCGATCCTCAAATATTCCATGTATAAAATTGTTTGATAAGCCATCTTCTGTATAATATATATTTTCCTTGCCTGTTTTAGGGTCAATAATTTTTAGTCCATCGGCTGTGCCAATCCATTTTATACCGTTCTTATCAGTAAATTGTAATGTGCTATGATTGCCGTTAACAGATGAATAGTTATGATTTAGCTGTTGAACAACTTGCTTTGATAGGGAAGGAGAAGTTACTATTTGCAAGGAAATATCAGGACTTGCATTATTGTATTTATAGATTGTAGATTGACATTTGAGGTATATGTTTCCTAATAAATCTTCTGCAAAAGATTCAACGATAATATCTTTGGCTAAAAGATTCGGAAAATACTTACGCCCTATATTTTTGAACATATACTTGCTAGGGTGGTCATAAAGTAACCCTTGATTTAACGTCCCTAGCCATAAGCCATCTTGTTTATCGTAAAATATGGTGCTAATTTCGCTATTCAATAGATTGCCATCTTTTTTTTTCAATGTGGGCAGGTAATCTTTTTTTGCACTTTCCGTATCAATTAACCAAATGCCATTGGTACAACTAATAGCTGCTTTGCCATAATTATCAATAACTAATGTGTTGAGGGTATAAGGAGTTTCCAGTATTTTTTTCCAGGTTTGATTATGGATATCGAAAAAGAAAAAGCCGCCCATGCTTCCATTTCTTAATTGATAAAACCCATTTTTTCCTTTTACTACCAGTGAGGTGTTGTTGAACAAATGATGTTGCGACGGTGGATACGCGACAAGGCTAAAGACTTTGCTATTTGTTTTTAGGTTATAACATACTACCGCTCCGTTATTGTAAAAAAGGTAAATGTAATCTTTAGCTGATGCCAGATCTTGTAAAACACCCAGGTTGGTTGATAGTTCTAATGACTTGCTTCCATCTGCTAAAGAAAGTTTACCAGCGGTAAGTAACCATAAGCGCTGTTCCGAATCTACGAACAGATCTTCGATGGGTTTTTTAAAGCCGATTTTTTTGAAATAAGTATCAAGATTTGATTGGTATTTTTCCTGTCGCAGGTCAAGGCACATCAGTTTGTATTGATCTTTGATCCAAAGTAGCGATTTTTTGCCTTGATAGATCCTATAATGCCCACTATAGGTGCTTAAAGGATAAATATGTTGCGGATTTTGATGGATGTACTTAAAATGCGCCCCATCATAAATGTTGATATTGCCACTGGTCTTGAAAACCATCCTTCCATCAGGCAGCTGAATGGTATAACGAACTTGGTTATCGCTTAATCCATGCATTACATTTATTGGCGAAAAAACAAAATCCTGAGCTTGTGCAGCTGATATCGTTAAAAATAATATCGTAACTATTCGAATGAGTTGATTCATCTTAGCTAGCTGTTAGCAGTATATTAATTTATAGGTTAGTGAATTCAATTTTAAATTAATGGTCTGCTAATATTGCGAAAATAAATGGTAGCAGGAATAGTTTCAAAAACCATTACAGAATTAATAAGTGCTTTTGATCGTATGTATAAGAATTAATAGTCAATATAACCTTTATTTTTTTATTTTTGGTTTAACGAAATCTTAAATCAGCTATGCTTAGGCTAACCAAACTTCTATTTCTTTCCATTTTATTTGGTATTTCTTTAAATGTTATTGCCCAAGAGCGTAAGCAGCTTTTTGATTTTGATTGGAAATTTAAACTCGGCGATTCTCCAGCAGCAAGTGCAAAAGATTTTAATGATGAGGATTGGAGAAAGCTTGATCTTCCTCACGATTGGAGTATTGAAGGTAGAATCAGTCCTAAAAACCCTATGGGTGGAGATGGTGGTTTTTTCCCTTCGGGAATTGCTTGGTACCGTAAAACATTTGTTGCGCCAACTAATTGGAAAGGTAAGTTGGTCGCTATCAATTTTGAAGGTGTGTACATGAATTCGGAGGTTTTCATTAATGGCAAGTCTTTAGGGCTATACCCTTATGGATATTCTGCATTTACATATGATCTTACACCTTATCTTCATTTTGATAAGGAAAACGTAGTTTCTGTGCGTGTAGATAATTCGAAACAGAAAAATAGTAGATGGTACAATGGTTCGGGTATTTATAGGCATGTTTGGATAAAGGTTACTAATCCCATTCATGTTCCAAATTGGGGTGTAGGCATTACTACTCCAGAGGTTTCGGCTGCAAAAGCAATGGTTGAAGTAAAAACCAAGGTAAAGAATGATGCTGCGGTGCCAAAAACAGTTATTGTTCGTACTCGTATTATTGCATCAAATAACAAAGAAGTAGTTGCAAATCAGGTTTCTGTTAAATTAGCTGCTCATAGCGAACAAGAACTCCTTCAACAAATAGCCGTAATTAAGCCTAAATTATGGTCCATCGAACAACCATATTTATATCAAGCTAAAACAGAAATATTCTCTGATAAGAAGATAATTGACGCCAACATTGAAAATTTTGGAATTCGCACCATCAAGTTTTCTACTACAAACGGCTTCCAGCTTAATGGCAAAACTATAAAATTAAATGGGGGTTGTGTACATCATGACAATGGTTGTTTAGGTGCAGCAGCATTTGATAGGGCAGAAGAGCGACGAGTAGAGTTGCTAAAGTCAGCAGGATTTAATGCCATAAGGACATCCCATAATCTGCCATCAGAAGCATTTTTGGCTGCCTGCGATCGTTTGGGTATGTTGGTTGTTGATGAAGCATTTGATGGTTGGAAAGCCTCTAAAAATAAGTACGATTATGCCATGTATTTTGATAAATGGTGGGAAAAAGATATAGAGGCAATGGTACTAAGAGATAGAAACCATCCATCAATTATCATGTGGAGCATCGGGAATGAAATTATTGAAAGAAAGGAACCTCAGGCTGTACAAACGGCAAAGATGCTGGCAAATGCTGTGCGTAAACTCGATCCTACTCGTCCGGTAATTTCAGCCATGACAACTTGGGATAAAGATTGGGAGATTTTTGATCCTTTAATGGCGGAGCATGATATAGCAGGTTACAATTATCAATTGCACAGAGCGATAGATGATCATAAAAGAGTGCCATCTAGAATTATTGTTCAAACAGAATCATACCCTAGAGATGCTTTCGCAAATTGGAAACTAGTTAACTATAACAGTTATATTCTTGGAGATTTTGTATGGACTGCGCTTGATTACTTAGGTGAATCTGGCATTGGCAGATGGTATTATTCTGGCGAAGCTGCAAACTTTCATTCGTCTGCAGAACTGTTTCCTTGGCATGGTGCTTATTGTGGTGATATTGATTTACTTGGGCAGCGCAAGCCAATTTCCCATTACCGAAGCATGTTATATAACGATACCGAAAAACTTTATGTAGCGGTTAAAGAGCCAAATCCTGAACCTTTAGAGATTAAAGAAACGGATTGGTCTGTGTGGCCAACGTGGGAAAGTTGGACTTGGCCAGGTTATGAAGGTAAAAATATACAAGTTGAGGTGTATTCGAAATATCCAAAAGTTAGGTTGTATGTAAATAAAAAACTGATTGGTGAAAAAGGAACAACAGAACAACAGGAATTTAAAGCAATTTTTACTTTGCCTTATGCCATTGGAGAGCTAAGTGTAGTTGGTGTGCAAGGTGACAAAGAAGTAGAAACAAAAATTTTAAGAACTGCCGAAAAGCCTAGCGCTATAAAAGTGACCTCAGATCGCAATGCGATTACTGCTAATGGGCAAGATCTTGCTTTTGTAACTATCGAACTTACCGACAGCAAAGGTTTGTATCAGCCAAATGCAGAAAATAGGTTAAGCTTTGAAATTGAAGGTGCAGGAACCATTATTGGCGTAGATAATGCAAGCCTAAAAGATACCGATCCTTATGTAGGCAATTCTCGCAAGGCTTGGAAAGGGAGAGCCTTAGTTGTAATTAGAGCAGCAAAGGAAGCAGGTGATATTAAGTTAAAAGTAACTGCTGAAGGTTTGGCAGGTAAAGAAATAATAATAAAATCGAGTAACGCTATTATTAAGCCTACCTATTAAATTATACTAAACAATTATATCACAATTATCCTTTTAATGTAGGGTGATAGATCAGCAAACTTCTATGATATTATCTCATAAATATATAATAAGAAATTTTTCGCCATTGGATAAATCCAAAAATGACTTTTTGTTTAATTTATAGTGCGTATGAAGTTATTTATGTGTTTATTGTAAGCTCATCCATTTTTATTAATAATGCCTAGAAAAGCTGTACTACTTATTTTATTAATTATTATAATTGCTTTTGCCGCATATATGGAGTTGGGCTTTAGGGCAACTTTGTATCAAGATTTTAGTTCGGAGTCTATTTTTGCAGGATCTTTACCAAATTTTGTAGCAGTAATATTGTTAACTATGGTATATATCAACCTCAGAGATGGCAGAAAAGGAGCGAGTAGTTTTAAGTTTACAGCATTGGCAGTAATTGCAATGGTAGTTTATGAATTGGCTCAGCCTTTAATACCAGGAAGGGTTTTTGATGTAAAAGATATTTTGGCTTCTTTAATTGGAGGTTTATTTGTTTATGGAATCCTAGCAATTGTTGATTATTATTTTAAACCCAACCCAGCTAAAAAATCTCCATAGCCTTCATTAAAATATTATATTTTTTTTAATTCAAATTTGTATTTCTGATGAATACTACATATTTACATGGAGACTTTCTTCTACATTATACTAAAATATCTTTCGAAAAACCATCAGCAAAATATAAATAGGAATAATGAAATAAACATTAAAACAGCTTGTTTCTGCCGCCTATTTTTTCGCCAAAATTTCTAATATTGTAGGTAAAAGTAAGTAGACCATGCCTTCTAATAGTGCTCCCTTGCATATCTTCTATTAAATTTTCTCTAACTACCCTGCTAGCTATAATATTTTGATCTAAAATATCGTTTACTGTCAATTTTAATTGTCCGCGATTACCTTTTAAGAAAACGTAAGTTACACCTGCATTCCATCTATAATAACTTTTTAATAAACCTGGTATAGCATTAGAATTGTAGCGGTAATCCAAATTAGTTTCCCAAATAATTTTTTGCGCAATGCGGTAGATAATCTCACTTCTTGAATCATGATAAGTTAAAGATTGACTGCTGAAATCTGCGCTTTTATAATTGCTCTGGAAATTGGTAAATGAGTAGGATTGATTTAGCTCTAATTTATCATTTAAATTGACCCTAATTTCTGTTGATGGACGAATGGTAAATGTTTGCAAACTGCTTGTTGCATTGTTAAGTACTAGTTGCGAGCGGTTGAGGCTACTGCTATTTGATGCAATAAAAGAAATCTGCCGATTGTCTGCTAATTTCCAGTCTTTTTGAAAAGATAGACTATTCGCGATGTTCCAAGTACCATCAACGTTAATTGGGAATGTTGTTTGCACACCAGCGCCATTTATGGTGCGAGATATAACGGTGGCATCTTTAATGGTGGTGCCGCTTAGGCTGGCATTATAAGTCATGTTACGTTTGGTATCGTATTTCCTTAAGCTTAAGCGAAGCGAATTATGATAGGCAGGTTTAAGATCTGGATTTCCGTTTCTAATAAACAAAGGGTTGGTATTGTTAACTACGGGCTGTAGGTTTACCATATCTACTTCGCGGAAAGAGGTTTGGTAGCTGAAATTAAAAATGCCATAGCCAATGTCGAAAGTTGGCAGTATAAATTTAAAATGCTGGTTAATTGTTGGTGCACTACTAAATGTATTTTTAGTATCCAAGCTTGATAAACCAAGGCCCGGACTAAAGGTGAATTTTTTCAATTTCCAACGCAAGGTGCCTGTAAACTGGGTTCTTAATCCTGCCCTCAGAAAATCTTCAGAAAGCGTAGGTATTGGTATCAGGTATTGATCTAATTCATCAGGAAAAAATGTACCTAAATTATTTCTGCTTTTAAAGTAGGTGAGGTTTAAACTGGCATTATAGGTTAAATTTGGATTAATGATATCAGTATAAGTGATAATGTTTAAAAGGTTAACATTTAAAGTGTTGTTTTTTCGCAGTTGGTCTAATACACTTTGTGTTGGTGGTCGAAAAAATGAATTATCAACTAAGTTAAAAAGGTTGTTCTTTGCGTCGTCGATTGTAGTAGCATTAAGAATATCTAAAGTTCTGCCTTTCTTTTTAAAAGTGGGCATTAATTTGGTCCATGCTATAAATGTAGTGCCATCGTTATTATTTTGCTGGTCATTAACACTTGTGTTCAGCAATCCCCTAACGCTAGAAGTTGAATTGATATGATAGACTTGATCTGTTCTATCTTTCGTAAATACAATTTGTGGTCTAGTTTCAAAACGTAACCATGGGAAGATGTTAAACGCTACTTTTGTGCCCAATAGATGTGCATAATTATTGCCCTTAAGTTTCATGTTTTGCCTAGTAGTTAGCAAGGTGTCGTTATAAATTTGTTGGCTGTTTCGTAATTCATCATAATCTGATTTTACAGCGCCATAAAAATAGTTTAGGCTAAATAGTACTTTTTTATTGATGATGGTATTAAAGTTACCACCACCACCTGTAGATTCCATCAAACCAGAGCCAAATCCGCCAAAAGAAACCTTATCTATAGAAAGTCCTCCATTACCATTTCCATTGGCATTTCCCCAACCACTTCTGCCAAAGCCCCCTACAGATCTAATGTCTGTAAATGCAAATGCTGCTTTATTTAGATTGTTGCCATAGCCCAGCAAACTAATTTGTGTGGTATCTCTAAAAACGTTGATTAAAGCGCCCGCTTCTGCTTTATCTTTTACGCCACCACCGGCATAAATTTTACCAAAGGCACCTTTTTTAATGCCAGGTTTTAGTTTTAAATTAATAACCTGAGGGATATCGGCTTCAGGCATTAATGGATTAAATCTTAGTGCTTCAGCATCATTCGTTACCTGAACTTTTTCTATGGTATTTGCAGGCAGGTTTTTGGATGCAATGCGAACATCGCCTCCAAAAAAATCTTTTCCATCTACATAAATTGTAGACACTCTTCTTCCATTTACTAAGATGTTGCCATCTTTATCTACATTAACGCCAGGTAGTTTTCTCAATAGATCTTCCACTAATGCATCTGGCAGGGTTTTAAATGAAGCTGCATTAAACTCTATGGTGTCTTTTCTTACCACTACTGGAGGACGCTCTGCTTTTATTACTACTTCGCTTAGCGTGAGAGAGGAGGCTTGCATTAAAATTTTTCCAAGATCTAATTTGGAGCTTCCGTTTGCAAGGATAAATTCTTTTCTATAGCTAGCATTACCGGTATAGGTGATAATTACTCTCAATTTTATTGCTATTGGAAGTTGGGAGATTTGGAAACTTCCCTTTTCGTCACTTAATTTATAATTGATTAAAGTGGTATCGCTTGCGCTGTAAATACTTACTGTAGCGTAAGCAATTGGTTTTGAGCTTGCTGAATCTACTAATAGGCCTTCTATAATCCCTTTTTGGGCATGGGCTTTAATAAATACAAAGGTAAAAATCGTGAATACGAGTAGAAATTTCCTCATGCTAGTTTGTCTTTTGTTGGTTGTTTAGAAGACACACTAGTTTAGCATATGTTGCATCAACAAATTGATTTTTTGCATTTTAAGCTTAAAATAATATGATTTTTTGTTTTTTATTGAAATCCAATAGGGTTTGTCTATTTTGCAATTTATTATTATAAAAAAAATCATAAAACTATTAAGAATGAAAAGGCTAAGTTTAATCCTCCTGTTTTTAATTGCCTTTGTTACACTAAAGGCTCAAAATGTTCCTTTTTTTAATGAAATTCAGAATTTTAAAAAGCAAGATAGTATTAGCTTTCCTCCAAAAAAGGCAATATTGTTAATTGGGAGTTCTACTTTTACCAATTGGAAAGATGTGCAATCTTATTTTCCAGATAAAAAAATTATTAATCGTGGTTTTGGGGGTTCATCCCTGCCTGATGTGATCAATTATATTGGCAATGTGGTTTATCCATATCATCCTAAGCAAGTGGTGATTTATTGTGGCGAGAACGATTTTATGGCAGCAGGAACTACACCGCAGATGGTTTTGGAAAGAGCTAAAAATCTTATTAGTTTAATTAGAGCAAAATATCCAAAGGTACCCATTGCATATATTTCCATCAAGCCAAGTCCGTCTAGAGCTAAATACATTCCTCAGATGAAAGAAGCGAATGCAATGATTGCCGAGCTAATTTCTAAAACGAAAAGAGCAACTTATATTAACACTGCCGATGCAATGTATAATCCTGATGGTACAATTATGCAAGATATATTTTTAAAAGATGACCTGCATATGAATGCAAAGGGTTACGCCATTTGGAAAAAAGTGATGGAGCCTTATTTGAAATAGCCATAGTTAATATTTGAGTGGTGAGAGGTAAATTATGTGAAATGTTATCTACTAATAGGAGCTACTTTTGGTTTTTGACCAAATACTAGCAGTTCCTGATGAGAAAGATATTATTATTTACACTATCCTCTTTTATGCTTTTTACCGCTTGCGGTAAAAAAAGTGAGGAAATACCTGAAAAAAAAGAAGCCAAAACACAAGATCCTTTGAGTATTCCGGCATCAGAAGTCAGTTTATTTAAAATACCCACCAGCTACTATAAAAAATACATAATGCTAGGCGATGACCTAGAAAATAGTATTCCGATTGTAAGTGGTATTGGCGTAAGTGATGTTGCCTTGCAGCAAGCGAAAATTGCTTGCGCTGTAGTTACTAAAACTTCACCAATTTCTGTACTTAATATGTTGCGAAAGCAGCGAATTTACATCGTTATTTTTGGTAATAATGAATATCCTGATGCGTTGCCAGGCTGGCCATCTAATCTTGATGCTAAAAGATATGCTGGAGGATATGGGCCTAATATGCCTGGGGCAACTTGTGGCATACATGAAGGCGATATTTTGAATAATAGCTTTGATAGATATCCAGCGGAAAATATTGTAATACACGAATTTGGACATGCAGTTAAAAATTTCGGACTAGAGAAAATTTATCCTGATTTTAAGGATAAGATTGATAATTTATGGCAAAAAGCAAAAGATACAGGTTTATGGCGTAACACTTATGCAATAAGCAATGCAGATGAATATTGGGCAGAAGGTATTCAGACTTATTTCAACTTAAATACAAAAGGTCCAGTTGGTGGCGACGGTATCCACAATGAAATTTATACCAGGGCACAGTTTAAAACTTACGACCCAGATTTTTTTAATCTGCTAGATCAAATCTATGGAGGCATTAACATGCCATCAGGTATTAAATAATTAATCATTTTTCCATTTATCAAGCTAAATTTTGTTTCTCAAGATTAACCTGAGCATTTTTAAGTTAATCCATCCTTAAGTAGTAAAAATATTGCTTAAGCTTAAACAGCATCAAATATTTTGTCGGGACAACAAATGCTAGGCTAAGAAAATGGCCCAGGAGGATACGTATTGCCTAAAAATCACTTTAATATATTATCAATTAAACTTTAAACCATGTTATGAAAAAATGTTTACTACTACTATTAATGAGTGTAATTTTCTGTTTAAAGATCTTTGCACAAACAGGTACCATAAGCGGAAAGGTGCTTGGTACAGACAGTATACCTATTCCCGGTGTGTCTGTTAAAATAAAAAATACTAATAACGGTGTTTCCACAGCTGGAGATGGCTCTTTCTCTATTAATGCGAAGGGAGAAGTTACGCTTATGCTTAGCGCCATTGGTTTTCTGCCAAAAGAATTAATCGCTTCGGATAAAGGGCCGATCACTATCATTTTGGAGGAAGATAACAAGGCCTTAGGCGAGGTTGTTGTTGTAGGTTACGGAACTCAGAAGAAAATTTCTGTTACAGGTTCTATAGCTACAATTGGCACAAAAGAGCTACAACAAAGTCCAGTAGCCAATCTTAGTAACGCATTAGCCGGTAGGTTGCCTGGTTTAATTACCTTACAAAATAGTGGTGAACCTGGATTTGATGGCTCCCAATTATGGATTAGGGGGATGGCAACTTTTACTGGAAGCCAAACACCATTAATACTAGTAGATGGGGTAGAACGATCATTTTCGAGTATAGATGCGAATGAGGTTGAAAGTCTTTCCATCTTAAAAGATGCATCATCTACTGCAATTTACGGGGTACGTGGCGCAAATGGTGTGGTGTTGGTTACTACTCGTCGTGGCGTAGAGGGAAAACCGCAAATTACTTTTACTGCGCAAACAGGTATACAAGAACCGACACGTTTACCTTCTTATCTTGATTCTTATGATGCCTTAAGTCTTTACCGTGTAGGATTAATAAACGATGGACAGAACTATTCGCAGTATACTGATGAATATTTAAACAAATTTCGCGACCGTAGTCACCCAGCTTACGAATACCTATACCCAAATGTAAATTGGATGGAAGAATTATTGAAGCCAAGTTCGAGCATGAGCCAAGGCAACTTAAATGTAAGCGGTGGCACAAAAGGAGTTCGTTATTTTACCTCTATTTCATACTTGCAGCAAAATGGACAGTATAATTATGAGGATAAAATTAAGGATTACAATATTCAAGCGGTAAGTAACAAGTACAACTTTAGGTCTAATATTGATTTAGACGTAACCAAAGATCTTAGCATGGAGCTAAATCTAGGTGCTATTGTATTTGATAATAATTACCCACCAAACGGTGCCGGAACTATATTTGGAGCACTACAATCAACACCTCCGTGGTTATATCCAATGACAAATCCGAACGGATCTATAGCTATGTTACCTGCAAAAGCTTACAATCCTTACGGATTATTGACTGCGGGTGGCTACCAAAGAAACTTTCAGAATACCTTACAAGCTACCGCAGGTTTTAACCTGAATATGCCTTGGATAACCAAAGGGTTAAGTGTAAAAGCACGACTGTCTTTCGACTCGTATAACTATAGGAATATTTTAAGACGTCAAGCATATTTTACTTATCAATATTCTTTAGCTGATGATCAGGATCCAGATTTAACTAAAGGAAGTTATACCAAGATTGGTGATGGTAATAATGTTTTAAGCTATGAGGTTAACGCCAATAGTAACCGCAGAACGAATTTAGAAGCTTATATTAATTACAACCGTGTATTTAACGAAGATCATGCAGTTACTGGAATGCTATTATATACACAACAAAGCTTTTTTGCTGCGGTTGGAAGTGGTGCAGCAATTGATGGATTACCATTTAAGTACAACGGGTTTGTTGGTCGTGGTACTTATGCCTACAAAAACAAATACCTTGGAGAATTAAACTTTGGATATAATGGTTCAGAGAACTTTCCAAGAGGCCAACGTTATGATTTTTTCCCATCAGTTTCAGTAGGATACGTAATTTCTAACGAAGACTTTTTTGCAGATAATTTTAAATTTATCAATCTCCTTAAACTTCGTGCTTCTGGTGGTATTGTTGGTAATGATAAAATTGGCGGAAGAAGATTTCTTTATCAAAGTACGTGGAGTTTAGGTGGCACAGGTTATCAATTTGGTAGAAATTATGATGGAAATTGGTTTGGTGGATCTGTTGAAGATTATACCGGAAACGAGGTAGTAACTTGGGAACAGGCACATAAATATAATATTGGTTTAGATTTAGGTTTATGGAGAGATGCGTTAACCTTTACTGGAGATGTATTTTACGAACGTAGGAACAACATTTTGTCTCAACCAGGTACTTTGCCATCTTTATTGGGTATTACCAATTTGCCTTTGGTTAACTTAGGTACGGTACAAAATAAAGGTTTTGAAGTTTCTGCAGAATATCGCAAAAGAAGTAATAAACTTGGCTATTTTGTAAAAGGTAACTTCTCTTTTGCTCGCAACAAAATATTAGAAATGGATGAACCTACGCTTGAAGGAAGAAGCTATATCCAAAGAACGGGTAGAAGTATAAATGATCAATATTCTTTAACCGCATTAGGTCTGTTTCAATCACAAGAAGAGATCAATAACAGCCCAAGTCAATCTGCATTTGGCGTTATTCAGCCAGGAGATATCAAGTACAAGGATATGAATGGTGATAATAAAATTGATGAGTTAGATGTGGCCTATTTAGGAAAGCAATCTATCCCAGAAAAAATTGCAGGTTTTGCTTTTGGTTTTAATACCAATGGTTTTGATGTGAGTGTATTATTTCAAGGTGCATTTGGAGGTAATGTTTGGTTAACAGGACCAGCAATGTGGCCATTTTCTGGAGACTCTGGGATATTGACAGCTATTAAAGATAACCATTGGACACCTGAAAATCCAACTGCTAAATACCCACGTCTATCTTATGCATCTAACAGTAATAACCATAGAGTATCATCTTTTTGGTTAGTGTCTTCAGACTATCTACGTTTAAAAAATGTGGAATTGGGCTACAGTATTCCAACCAAATGGGTAGGAAAAATTGGGCTCAGAAATGCAAGGATTTTTATGAATGGAATTAACTTGTTTACCTGGGACAAAATGAAAATTGTGGATCCAGAAACACCCAATGATTCTAGAAATTATCCTCAACAACGTGTATTTAACGGCGGTATCACCTTCGGATTATAAGCAGAGGTGCATTTAAATTAATTTAATAATATTCTATATGAAAATATATTTCAACATAAAAAACGAGCTCAAGACTATTGTTTTTATACTATTGAGCTTATGTGTATTATCTTCTTGTAAAAAATATCTTGACGTAGTGCCAAATGAATTGGTAACCGAAGATAAAGTTTGGGAAAATATAAATAATGCAAACGGGGCCTTGGCCAACCTATATAGTGGTCTTCCAACTGGTATCACCCCAAATGGTGAAGACGTTGACGAAATAACAGCTGCTACCGATGAATCTTTTCACCATTGGGGCGCTGGATATTGGTCGTTAAAATATAATGTTGGTGCTTGGAATTCAGTAGACAATCCATTTGGAAATTGGACTGCACAATATCAGAAAATCAGGAAAGCTAATATCTTCTTAGAGAATATAGATAAAGTGCCAATCCCTGGTGATCAAGCTACTTATTATGCAACAAGGATACCTCATTATAAGGCGGAAGCAAGGTTTTTAAGAGCTATGTTTTATTTTGAGCTACTTAAAAGATATGGTGCTGTACCAATTATTACTAAATCATATTCGGTAAAAGATGCAGAGGAATTGAAAACAATAGCCAGAAATTCTGTAGATGAGGTGGTAAATTATATCGTAACCGAATGTGAAGCTGTAGCACCATTACTTTTAAATGCACATCCTGATGCAGAACTAGGTCGTGTTAATAAAGGTGCCGCACTAGCATTGGCAGCTAAAACTTTATTATATGCTGCAAGTCCGTTGTTTAATGGAAACCCAACCTATGCTGGCATTAAAAATAAGGATGGAAAGCAATTGTTTAGTACCACATACGACAAAGAAAAATGGAAAAAAGCAGCAGATGCAGCTAAAAAAGTTTTAGATCATTACAATAATGCAGCTTTACCTAGGGCTTATGCAAACGATGACATTAATAGCTATGCAGCCATATTTAATACACGCGAATGGACAGAAACGATATTAGCTTTTAACTTGCCAAAAAACAAAGTTTTGGATCTTTCTTTAAATGCGTTTGGAGGACCTTTTGGAGGCTGGGGCAAATATAGCCCATTGCAAGAATTGGTAGATAGTTATGAAATGAAAAATGGTTTTCCTATTAATCACAGTGGCTCTGGTTACCAAAAAGATGGTTTTTGGACAGAATGGTTTTGGGGTGGGGATGGTACAAATGCATGGGTTTATTTAGAGAATGTATCCAACCGTTTTAAAAATAGAGACCCAAGATTTTATGCAACGATTAGCTTTCAAAATAGCAAATGGTCTGCAGTACGTACCAATCAAACCCCTATAAGGCTTGCCTATTGGGGCAGCAATAACGGGGTATCCCAAGCTTGGCCAAAAAGTGGTGGTACTTATACCGTAAGTGGTTACAATGTGCGTAAATGGTTAGATCCTAAAGTAGATCCCACCAATTGGTGGGCTTCGCCTGATGCACAAAGAAACTATCCGATATTTAGGTTGGCAGAATTTTATTTAGCTTATGCGGAAGCATTAAATGAATATCATGGAGGACCAACAGGTGAAGCATTCTCGGCTATTAATAAAGTGAGAGCTAGAGTAAGTATGCCAGGTTTACCTGTAGCGGGTGTTGCAGAAGATAACACACAAGTTGGTTTTAGAAATCGTGTACAAAATGAAAAACGTATCGAGTTTGCTTTCGAAGCGCACCGTTTTTGGGATGTAAGAAGATGGTTAATTGCAGAAACTGTAGATAATGGACCAGTTCATGGTCTTAACGCTAGACCAACCACTGCAGAACTTACTGCTACTGGACTTGATCCACAAAGTGAGGCAGCTGGATTGGCCGCTTTTTATAAAAATGCGGTTATTCAAAATAGAGTCTTTGTAAAACGTCATTATCTAATGCCAATTCCTCAAAGAGAAATGGATGTGAATAAAGAACTAGTTCAAAACTTTGGCTGGTAAATTTTAGTTTCCAATAGTATAAATAATCCCATTCTGTATTTCACGGAATGGGATTATTTATTATATATCAAACTTTTCTCTTAAAGCCTCGCTATTTGAACGGCTAGAGGTTACCCGAGTTTCGGCTGGGTTACTGAGTACAAATACCAAAGCCCCATTAAAGCCTTTTCTAATTTCCTTAATATAATCCGTATTGATCATATCGCTGCGGTGAATTCTGATAAATTCTTCAGGCAACTTCGTTTCTAAAATGGAGAGCGTAAAATCAGTTAAGTGTTTTTTGCCATCAATAGTATGTAGAAATACATATTTATCTTCTGCTTGGATATGAACAATATCACTCAGTTTAATTAAAAGTATTTTGTCTCCCAATTTAATGGTTAGGGTTTTGATTGCTTTTTTGCCCTGTACTTGGCGCAGCAATTCCTCAATTGGTACTTGAGCGAGTGCTAAATTAGTTTGCTTTAATTTTTTGATGGTTTTATCTAACCTTTCTACCTCAATTGGTTTTAAAAGGTAATCTATAGAGCCTTCTTCAAATGCTTTAATGGCATATTGATCATAAGCTGTAGTAAATACCACTTTTGGTTGATGGGTTAATTTGGTTAACATTTCAAAACCATTTAATATCGGCATTTCAATATCTAAGAAAATTAAATCTGGTTTCAGTTGATCGATAAGTTTCCGGCCCTCTTCTCCATTTTCAGCTTCTCCAATAATTTCTATCTCATCGTAGTTTTTTAATAAACGTTTAATGCGCTGTCTTGCTAGTTGTTCATCGTCAATTATTATGGTCTTCCACATGGTAGTTTAGGTAAGAGGGATTGAAATTTTAATATGTTTTTCTGGTGTGTTGTTAATTTGCAAATCGTATGTATTTTGGTAGAGCAACTGCAATTTATCAAAGGTGCTTTGCAAGCCATATCCAGCTACCAATTCCTCCGGAAAAGGTAAACCGTTGTCAAAGATGAAAATAACGATTTGATTTGCTATCTGCTTTATGGCTACTTTTAATTCTCCGTTTTCGAGCACATCTTTTAAGCCATGTTTTAAAGCATTTTCTACCAATGGCTGAAGCAAAAATCTTGGGATTTTTTGCTCAGATAATTCTTCTTCAGCGTTGATGCTAAAATTAATCCTATTCCCAAATCTTACTTTTTCTATATCTAAATAGGTATTTAAAATTTCTACTTCTTCTCTTACCGTACAATAATTTTCTTGCATGGTATTAATGCTATATCTAAAAAGCTTAGAAAGTTTTAGGGTCATATCTTCGGCCTTATCAGGATCTTCGTGAATTAAGCTTACAATTGAATTTAGTGCGTTGTACAAAAAATGGGGGTTAATTTTAGATTGAAGTGCTTGTAATTCTACTTCGGTTTTAAGTTGATTTAATTTCACTAGATCCATCTCTTTTGCCTGTAAGGCAGTTTCTGCATTAACACGTTGAAAATGGTAAAGTAAAATTAGAGTGCCAATTATTAAACAGATAAACGTAGAAAATTTATAGTCGTCTAAATGGTTGGCCAGCTCGTATTTTACATTAAAAATTAGGGAGACAATCATGTAAGATAATTCGATGCCTACAAATAAACCTGCCAAATTGCATAAATAGTAGAGCCATACAAATCTCCAGAAACCAATTTTTTCTGTGCAGAAATATTTTTGCGTAAGTGCCACAATATTAGCGATACTTAGCGTGATAAATAAGCTAAAAAGTATGTTGAGTAACGCATTTTTGATTTGGAAACCATTAGGGTTTAGCAAACTGAATAACAAGCTCAAAGCCAATCCTACCAAAATGCCTATTATCCCGTATTTGATATTTGTTTTTAGCAATCCGCCTTCCTTAAAGGATAATCTTTTTTCAATCATTTTAATGGGATTAATTTACTAAAATTTGAGTGTTTGCAAAGCAGGTTTTAATATTCCTTTAATAATTCTTCACATCTGGTTTTGCCCCAGTTTGGCTCGAGTGATTTTGCTGTGAATTTCTCGAATTTTTGACGTGCTGTAACTAGAAATGGTTTAGCATCTTCTTTGCCTCCACCAAACATTTCTGGGGTATAAAAAGTGTTTTGTCCTTTTAATAAGTAAGCTCTAGGGTTTTCTGCATTAAGTGCAATTGCTTTTTCTAAAAGCCTATTTGCTTCTGGAATCATATTCATTGCTCTTTTTGTAGGATAGACCGCCATCTTCATAAAAGTGATGTATCCTTTTACAACATAAATTTCGCTATTGTTTGGGTTTAGTAAATCTGCTTTGTTGATATATCTTAGCGCATTGTCATAAATTTCATCTTTAGTTTCTTCATCCGCTTTCCCTCTAATACCTTGTAGTAGATTGCTGTAAGCTGCATAATATTGTGCTAACCATTCTTTATCATTAGTGGTAGCTAAGTTTTCGAAATAACTAGTTGTTGCTAAATATCCACTTTGTGTTTTTGCAGTATCCAACATGCCAATTCCTTTTTGTGTTGCTTCATGGTAGTTAACAGATTGGGCATAGCCGATGGTAGTTACAAATAGAAATGCTGCGATTAAGGCTAAATTTTTCATGAGATTTATTTAATGTGGTTTACGTTTTGATTGTTGCCCAAATTTGCAGCTAAAAACAGCAGTTATAAAGCATTTTTTGACCAATGGCAGAAAATTTAGCTTAAGTGGTGATATAAATGAGATGATTGGTTTCGGTATTAAAACATTTAAGAATAGCGTAAACTAAGTTGATGTTGATGAAACAAAATCATAATCCTTAATTATCCTTTAGTTAACATTTAAGAAACATTGGATTATTTAATGTTATGCTGATATTTTTAACATGCTTTTAATCAGCTATATAAATATGTTTTGGTGCTAATTTTTAACTGTAACAGCGATTATACAAGTGTAAGCTTACCTTAACTATCGATTAATATTTGCTTTACCTGTGTCGAAGAACTTTGCCCCTTGAATCATCTAAGGTAGGATGAGGAAACAAAAGTTAAAAAACACAACATGAAGAAATTATTTACTTTTTTATTATTGTTATGTGCTACTGTGGGCTTATATGCCCAGGTTACAACGGGAGCATTATCGGGAACAATTAGAGAGGGCCAAGAGGTATTGCCCGGTGTAAGTATTAAAGCTACGCACGTACCATCGGGTACTAATTATACTACAAGTACAAACGAAGATGGTCGGTATACCATCCCAAACTTACGTCCAGGTGGACCATACAAAATACAGTTTACTTATGTAGGTAGAGCACCAAAAACCATAGAGAATATTACTGTTGGTTTAGGAGATCCTTATATATTGAATCTAAATTTAGAAAGTAGCGGTACAGATTTAAGTGAAGTAACTGTGAAAGGAAATGGTAAAAATCCATTATTAAATGCCAGCCGTACCGGTACTTCAACCAACTTAAATAAGGAAGAGATTAATGCGTTGCCTACTTTAAGTCGTAGTTTAAACGATTTGATTAGGCTTGCACCACAAGCCAATGGCACTTCTATTGGTGGTGGTAACTCTCGTCAAAACAACATTACGGTAGATGGTGCCGATTTTAACAACAACTTTGGTATTGGTGGTAACTTGCCAGGAAACGGTAATCCAGTTTCTATTGATGCACTAGAAGAGATTTCGGTAAACGTTACCCCATATGATGTAAAACAATCTGGTTTCATTGGTGCTGCGGTAAATGCGGTAACCCGTTCTGGTAACAATAACTTCTCAGGTTCTGCTTACACCTATTTCAGAAACCAAAATCAAATTGGTAGAAAAATAAGCAACTATCCAGAATTGGCTGAACCTACAGATCAGAATTATAAAATTTATGGCGCTAGGTTAGGTGGTCCAATTGTTAAAAATAAATTATTCTTCTTTTTCAATGCAGAACGTGAAGAAGAAGTAACACCTGGTCCGAGTGCTATTGCTGCAACGGCTGCAAATCCATTCGGTACGATCAATGTTCGTCGTCCATTGGCATCTGAACTTGATGAAATTAGCAATTATCTAAAAACTACTTACGGTTACGAAACTGGTCCTTACCAAGGTTACGGTAATGAAAGAGAAAGAACCAATTTGTTGGCACGTTTAGATTGGAACATCAATACCAATAACCGTTTTAACATTAGAGGTAGTTATGTAAAAACAAAAAGTCCTTCTTCTGTAAGTACATCTAGAAGTCCACTGGGTGCTTTTCCCGGTGGCGGCTCTAGAACAGGAAATACTGCTTTACACTTCCAAAATTCAAACTATTACCAAGAAAGTAATCTATACTCAATTACTGCAGAGTTAAACAGTACTCTAGGTAAGGTAGCTAATACATTGCGTTTATCTTATACCAATCAAAATGATCCCAGAAGTTCTGATAGTCAGATTTTCCCTTTGGTTGATATCTTAAAGTCTGATGTGGATGCAAATGGAAATGCAATGCCAGCAACTCCATTTACAACTTTCGGTTACGAGCCATTTACCTATGGCAACTTAAGAGATGTACAAGTGTTCTCTTTAAACAACTATGCAACTTGGTCTGCAGGTAAACACAACTTTACCGCAGGTGTACAAGGAGAATATAATATTACTAAAAATGGTTTCCAACGCTTTGGCACAAGTTATTATACATTTAATTCTTGGGATGATTTTAAAAATGGTGCCAAACCAATTGAATTTGCACAAACCTATTCTTTAAATGAAGGATACGAACAAGCTTTCCCAACATTTAAGTTTGCACAGCTTTCTGCTTATGCACAAGATGAGATTTCGGTAACAGATAGATTTAGAGTAACAGGCGGTATCCGTTTCGATTTAGGTACTTATCCTAAAATCTTAAAAGAACATCCTTTGGTATCTGCCTTAACTTTCCAAAATGGCGAACGTTTAAATACTGGCAACCTGCCAAAAGCAAAAGTAGCTATTTCACCTCGTTTAGGATTTAACTGGGATGTAAATGGCGATCGCTCTTTACAGTTTAGAGGTGGTACAGGTATCTTTACAGGAAAAATTCCTAACGTTTGGATTGTGGCGCAAGCTGGTGATGCAGGTATGTTACAAGTAACCGAAACGTATCAAGGTCAAAATAATACACCTGGTCCATTTAATCCAAATATTGGTGCATATCGTCCGGCTACAGTGCCAGTTGCAGGAACAGTATTGCCTAACCCAATTACGGTTATGGATGAGAACTTGAGAATGCCATCGGTATTAAAAGCAAGCTTGGCGATGGATGTGAAATTGCCATTTGGTTTAATTGGTAGCTTAGAAGGTATTTACAATAAAGACCTGCGTACGGTATTATTCCGTAATGCCAATTTGGTAGATCCTAAGCCTTTAAATGTTTCTGGATATCCAGATAACAGAATGATTTATCCAAATGCGAATACTGATAAATTTATCAATCCAATTTTAAATGGTAAAGCAGTTCCAAATGGTACAGTAATCCCAGCTACGCCGGGTAACCTTAACCCAGCTCAGCCAGGTGCATTCAATGTAATTGTTTTAGAAAATGCTAAAAAAGGTTTCTACTATTCTGTAACCGCAAGTTTAGCTAAAAACTTTAACAATGGCTTTGGTGCAAGATTATCATATATCAAAAGTGAAGCAAAAAGTTTATATGAAGGTGGTGGCGATCAAACACTTTCGTCGTGGCAAGGAGTTAGCACTGTTGATGGGGCAAATAAACCAGTGTTAGGTTACTCAGGTTTTGTAGCACCTAGCCGTGTTATTGCGTCTGTTTATTACCGTAAAGAGTTTGTCAAACATTTAGCTTCACAATTTACCTTAGTTTACGATGGATCAAATGGTCGTCAATCTTATACCTACTCTACAGATATCAATAGAGATGGTGCTACAGGAGATTTAATTTATGTACCCAAGGATGCTTCTGAAATTGACTTTGTGTCCTTAACTATTGGTTCAGGAGCAAATGCAGTTACTTATACGCCAAAACAACAAAGTGATTTATTCTTCCGTTTTATTGAGCGTGATAGTTATTTACGTGGAAGAAAAGGTAAATATGCAGAAAGAAATGGCGCATTAACACCTTTTAATGGTCAGTTTGATTTCAGGTTCCAACAAGATATTTTTACCAATATAGGAGGCAAACGCAATACCATCCAATTCAATTGGGATGTAGTAAACTTTGGTAACTTGTTGAACAAGAATTGGGGAATACAAAGAAGTTCTAACACTTCTTCGATCCTTGTTCCAACCAACGTTGCAAATTTAACTCCAGGCGGTACCACAAGACCAACCTTTAGAATAGCAACCGAGAGTAACACACCAATTACACATGGTTATAGAGATAACGTAAGTATCAATAATACATGGAGAATGCAATTTGGTTTCCGTTACATCTTCAATTAATTCAATCCATATTTAATAAAAAGGGGAAATAAAATTCCCCTTTTTTCATTCAAACAATTTTATGTTAAAAAAATTCATATTCCCAATTGGTGCAATTGTTTTGTGCCTTTCGTTAATTTCTTGGGGTGTTGTTGGTCATCGTGCCATTGGGCAGATTGCCGAAAACCACCTCAGTAAAAATGCTTCAAAAGCAGTTAAAGAACTATTAGGTTCAGAATCATTGGCTATGGTGAGTACTTATCCAGACGAGATTAGATCCTATCAAAAATATGCTTACACTGCACCTTGGCATTATGTAAACGTGGCGCATGGCATGTCGGCAGAGCAATTTAAAGCAGCGCTTGTAAATATGGATAAACCTAACATTTATAAGGCGATTTTAAATTGTACCAATGATTTAAAAGATGCTTCTAAAACTAGAGAAGAAAAAGTGTTTGCCTTAAAATTCTTAGTTCATTTGGTTGGCGATTTGCATCAGCCTATGCACACTGGTCGCTCTGAAGATTCGGGTGGTAATGGGATCAAAATCAAATTAATGCGTAAAGAAAGTAACCTACACGGTTTATGGGACAGTGGGCTAATTGATTATGCTGGCATGACGTATAAAGAATTGGCTAACACCTGCGATGTAATTGCCAAAGATGAAGCTAAAACATGGCAAAAAGATGATGTGGCAACTTGGGCATTTGAATCTTACGAGATGAGCCAGCAACTTTACGCAGAAGCGGCAACAAACCCAGAATTTGATTATGACTATTATCCAAAACACGCCGATTTCATAAAAAAACGTTTAGCGCAAGCAGGTATCCGTTTGGCTGGTGTATTAAACGAAATCTATAAATAACCACGAAAATGTTTGACAAAAACAATTCAATTTTAAAAGCAGCAATGGTTGCTTGCTTATTACTAGCAAATACCAATTTAGCTTTAGCACAAGCGCCATTAGATACCGCACAGCACGTCAATATAAGTAGCAAAAACAGTATTGCTCAACAAAAAAAGCCATATGTAATTTTAATTTCTGCCGATGGCTTTAGACATGATTATGCAAAGAAATACAATGCCACAAACCTTTTAGCCTTAAGTAAAGATGGTGTACAAGCAGAGTCGATGATTCCAAGTTATCCTTCGGTTACCTTTCCTAATCATTACAGTATTGCAACAGGTTTATATCCAGTGCATCATGGCTTGGTTAATAATACTTTCTATGATAAAAAGAAAGATACCAAATACAGTATGGGTGCAAAAGATAAGGTGAGAGATGGCAGTTGGTACGGAGGTACACCTTTATGGGTGCTTGCAGAGCAACAGCAAATGTTAGCTGCAAATATGTTTTGGGTAGGTTCTGAAGCGGCCATTAAAAACACAAGAGCAACTTATTATTATGATTTTAATGAAAAAATCAATGTAACGCAACGCATTCAAACGATAAAAGAATGGTTAAGCTTGCCAGAAGAAAGAAGGCCACATTTTATCACTTTTTATGTCTCAGAACCAGATCATGCAGGGCATAGTTATGGTCCAGAAGCGCCAGAAACAGAACGAGCAGTAAAAATGGTCGATTCGATCATCTATAAATTGACAGAAACAGTAAAAAGTACCGGTTTGCCCGTTAACTACGTTTTTGTTTCAGATCATGGGATGACAGCGGTGGACAGAGAAAATCCAATACCCACTCCTAAAGAAATTGACATGGAGAAGTTTACTATTCCTTCTTCTGGAACGATGATGGATATCCAGGCCAAAAATAAGGCAGATATTTTGCCTTTGTATACCGAACTGAAGAAGGTAGCTAAAGACTATGATGTGTATCTAAAGGCCGATGTGCCAGCAGAACTGCATTATAGTGCTAAAGACGATAAATTGGATAGGATAGGAGATATTCTATTGTTACCTCATTGGCCAAAGGTATTTTCTAACAGGAAACCAGGAGCAGGATACCATGGTTTCGAGCCTTTAAAAGTGAAAGATATGCATGCCACATTTTTAGCATGGGGACCTGCTTTTAAAAAAGGTGTTCAAATTCCTGCATTTGAAAATGTGAATGTATACCCTTTAATTGCACAAATTTTAGGCTTAAAAATTACAGAAGAAGTTGATGGGAAGAAAGCAACCCTACAAAATATTTTGAAATAAGCACCTAATTATTTGCTCCTAACGCCGCTGATCAATATGATGAGCGGCGTTTTTTTGTAGCAATATTTTTTTTTCAGATTAGCATAGGGGTAAAGTTCTTTTTGGTTGTCTCATTTTAAAATAAGACAGAAATGAATATTTTACAAAGACTTAATCCCTTTCTTGCTTTCCAATCAATTGGCTTAAAAGCAGGCATTTTTTTATTACTCTTAACTCATCATCTTGTAGCTAATGCACAATATCATTCTAGCAAAATAAATATTGGCATCATCTATCCTTTAAGTAGCAATGGTAGGAATGCACCTTTAGATAGTAATGACCTTTCTATCAATTTGTTCGCTGGAGTTTCAGCAGTTGAGCGAGGTCTTTCTTTTGCAGGGATTACCAACGTAGTGAGATATAATGCATATGGAGCACAGTTCGCAGGTTTCTCCAATCATATCCTTAAAAAATCTAAAGGCGCTTTATTTGCCGGTTTTGTCAATACCTATGCGGAAGGAGATGGAATTGTATTTGCTGGTTTCAGCAACATTGCTTATGTAAACTTAAAAGGAGCGCAATTCGCGGGTTTCGCTAACGTTGCTAAAAATGTTACAGGCCTACAGTTTGCTGGTTTTGGTAACATTTCAGGAAAGGTAAAAGGCACTCAATTTAGTGGCTTTATCAACAAGGCATCAGCTATTTCTGATTCGCAATTTGCAGGGTTCATCAATATAGCAAAAGATGTAAATGGCTCTCAGTTCGCTGGATTTATCAACGTAGCCAAAAAAGTAAGAGGAACTCAAATCGCTGGTTTTGTTAATATTGCCGAAGAAAGTGATTGTCCTATTGGTCTCCTAAATTTTATAAAAAATGGCGAGAAAAGTATCGGTGTTAGTATAGATGAAAATGAAACTGCCATGCTCACTTTCAGATCTGGTGGAAAAACATTGTATGGGATTTTAGCCGCTGGTTACAACTTCAAAAATGAAGCTGAAGTTTATGCTTTTGAGGCAGGTTTTGGTGCACATTTTTTCCAATCGAGATCATTTAGGATCAATACAGAGCTTACTGCAAGTACAGTAGAAAGCTTTAAGGATGGTGAATATTTTAGGGCATCTTTTAAATTATTTCCGGCAATAAAATTATTTAAACACTTAGAAATAGTTGCAGGCCCAGGCCTAAGCTTTACCTCTACCAATACATCAGAAGGTTTAGCCTTAAACGCTAATGGTAAAAATATTTCTACTTGGCAAAATAAATGGTCTGATTATACCCAATCGCTAGCTTTAGGTTACAGCGTGGGATTGCATGTTCTTTTTTAAGAAAAACATTAACATATTTTAACAGCAATAGGTTCATTTCGATTGCAACCTTACTTCTGCTTTAACAATCCTATATCCAATAACACACACAAATAAACATATTCTAAAACATTTTAACATGAAACAGTTTTTCACAATTGTAATGCTAGTTCTCCTTTTTACTTCATGTAGTAAAGATAGATTAACAGCGAATGGAGATGGTACAATAACAACTAGACAACTTAGTAATTTTACAGGCATTCGTTCTAGTGGTGCAAATCCGATAACTATTAATTATGGGGATGAATTTAAGGTCGAACTTAAAGGCTCAAGCAATCTTATTCCTTATTTTAAAACGGAAGTGGTAAATAGTAAGCTCTATCTAAACTACGAAAACGCAAGTGTACACAAAGATGATATCGAAATAACTGTTACGCTGCCCGTTTTAAAAAGTATTTCTTTAAGCGGCAGTAGCAAAGTAATCATCGATGGAGATTTTCCCTTAATTGATTTTTTTAACATAGATGTTAGTGGATCGGGTAAGCTCTTGTTAATTAATCATTTAAATGCAGATGATTTGGATATTACCATTTCTGGTTCTGGAGAGATAGTGCTAGATAAATTGGCTGCCAAGCGTGCTGATATCAGTATCTCTGGTTCTGGAGATGCTCGCTTAAAGGTGCTAAATGACTTAAAAGCGAATATTAGTGGAAGTGGAAAGGTCTATTATTTAGGGAATCCAATTGTAACATCTCGCATTAGTGGAAGCGGTAAAATCATTCAAATTAATTGAGCTCATCCATGGAAATTCTAAAAAATTATTGGCAAACTTTCACTTCGTTATTTGGAGCAGATAAAGTAGCCTTAACTGATATATATCAGCTGCAGAATGATGCGCCAAATCTGTTGGTTTACACTTTGCCCATCGTTTTAATCTTTACCATTATCGAATTTTTAGTTTCTCATTTTGGGGAGCATAAAACTTACGAAGGCAAAGAAACAGTTGGCTCATTACTAATAGGAATTGGTAATTTGGCTGTTAATCTATTTATGAAAACCGCATTAATTTGTGGGGCAATTTGGATATACAATATGCTGCCGTGGCGAATGGAAATGAATTGGTGGACACTGATTGCTTGCTTCATTTGTTATGACTTTTGTAGTTATTGGTCGCATCGGATTTCTCACTACAATAGGTTCTTTTGGGCAACACATGTAGTACATCATTCTGCCGAACATTATAACCTAACCGTTGCTTTTAGGCAAAGCTGGGTACAACATTTTAAAACTATATTTTTTATTCCAGTTGCTTTAATGGGCTTTCACCCTGTAATATTTTTTGTAGCAAACCAATTAAGTACTTTATATCAATTTTGGGTGCATACTGAAGCTATAGGCAAACTGAGTCCATTTATCGAAAAATATTTTGGTACACCATCAAATCATAGAGTGCATCATGGTAGTCAGGAGAAGTATTTGGATAAAAACTTTGGTGCTACTTTTATGATCTGGGATCATATTTTTGGCTCCTTCCAATATGAAGAAGAAAAGCCAATTTATGGCTTAACAACTCCAATAGAAAATAAAACAAATCCTTTTGTATTGAATTTTCACGAGTATAGCGATATGCTGCAAGATGTTAGGCAAAGTAGAGGCATAAGAGAAATGTTGTTCTTCATATTTGCAAGCCCTGGAAAAATTTATCATTACAAAATACAGCAGGTTAAAAGAGAGGTCATCAGAACAAACAGGTACAATAAGCTGATTGTTAGAGCTGCGATTTTTACAGTTATTTTAATGTTAAGTCAGTTGTTGTTTGCACAAAAGACTTCAGAAACTCCATTGCCTACCCCTAAAAGTAAAAACCTATTGTTCTTTTTACAACGAACACCAGATGCAAATACTGTGATCTACGAGTTGAATTTAAAGGAAAATGGAGTTATTGATAACAGAAATCCAGTAAAAGGATCTTGGATAAGATATGCAGAAAATGGTGCATGCAAAGCTTTATCTGGCATTGAGCAGCAATTCGCCTATGGCGTAAAGTGTAAAGCCCTTGGTAACGATGAATATGAAATCAGGTTAGCCGCTTATCAGAAAATGCCCATGTATTTGTTAAAATCGGTTACAGACCAAAAATACAATATGTATATTAAAGACGATGGTAAAAATCTATTGTTGAAAAGAGTATTTGTAAAAGTTAATGGAGGTTCTTTTTGGTTTCCCAAAGTTGCATATATAGATCTGTTTACGGTGCATAGCGAAACTGGAAAAGAAATCTTAAAACGAATAAATTTAGAAAGCTAGCTGCGATATTTGCACTAACTTTAATCCATCAATTGCTTTTAAGGGGAAAGATATTTTAATAACTGAATAATTGAGCGAAATCCGACATATTTCTGCCACTGTTTATAATGATGAGCTGTTTGAGCAATTGTTTAGAGCCCATTATAAGGCTTTGCATGCTTATGCGACAACAATTTTAAAAGATATAGACATAGCCGAAGAGGTAGTGCAAAATCTATTTTTAAAATTTTGGGAGAAGAGAGAACTTTTAAGTATAGCTACATCTATTAAAGCTTATTTGTATAAGTGTGTTTATAATGATAGCCTCAACTATTTAAAACATGAAAATGTGAAATTAAAACATCAAAACTTTACAGTTTATACCATGGATACCAGTAGTGAACCTGCATCTGCTAAGGCAGAATTAACAGAGTTAGAAACCAAGTTAAGAGCTGCTTTAAATGAATTGCCTGAACAATGTAGAACGATTTTCCAATTAAGCAGATTTGAAGAATTGAAGTACAAGGAAATCGCAGAACAATTAGGACTATCTATAAAAACAGTAGAAAACCAAATGGGTAAAGCACTAAAGATTTTAAGGATAAAATTAGTAGATTTTTTGATTCTGGTTTTATTAGGACTGGTGTCTTTTAAAGATTTTTTAAGCTAAGACAAATGGAAATGAATGATGAATTATTGATAAAGTTTCTATTAAAAGAAACAAGTGAAGGTGAAAATACCATCGTTGAAGAGTGGTTGTCCCAAAGTGAAGAAAATAGCACAGCGTTTATCGCATTTGAAAAAATTTGGAAAGCAAGTAAACTGCTCGCAGTAGAAAGTGATATTGATGCAGACCAAGCCTGGACAAAATTTAAAAATAAAATAGATGATCAAACTTCAGCTAAACCAATTGTAAAACCCTTACCTAAAAATTATACCTGGTTAAAAATTGCTGCGGTTTTCTTAGTCGCCATTGGTTCATGGTCTATTTACAACTTATTTGGGCCATCTAGCTATACAGATTTAACATCTACTAATGCAGTTATAAGTAAGATTTTACCAGATGGATCGGAATTAATAATTAATAAAAATTCGCAAATTAGTTATGCTGGTAATTTTGCAAACAATAGAAAAATTAGCTTAAAAAAAGGCGAAGTGTTTTTTAAAGTAGCTCATGATAAAAGTCATCCTTTTGTGATAGAAATTGCCAATGTAGCAGTAGAAGTGGTAGGCACTTCGTTTAATATCAGACACATAAAAGAAGAAACAGAAATAGTGGTAGAAAGTGGAGTTGTAAAAGTTAGATTAGGTAAACAAGAGCTTAGCTTGGTTAAAGGAGAGAGGATAAACATTAATCCAGCTACCAAACAACTAGAAAAACAAAAAAGCACAGATGTATTATACAACTATTACAGAACACAACTTTTTGTTGCGAATAATACACCATTGCCAAAGCTTATCTCCATCTTAAATGAAGCATATAACAGTGATATTGTGTTAAACGATAAGCTCAGCAACTTAAAAATCTATACTACATTAGAATATGGAAATCTAGATGAAAACCTGCGAATTATCTGTGATGCTTTGAGTTTAAAAATTACCCGTAACGAAAAACAGATTTTGTTGTCTTATCCATAGAATAGAAAATGCACAACAAACTCATCATTATATTTTTAATATGGGCGGGTATTTGTAAAGCACAAATTCCCTCGTCTAATTATCAGCATAACCTTTCTAAACTGGTAACCTTTAATATTAAACAGCAGCGTGTAGAAACGGTATTGCAGGAGATAAGTAGGGCAGGTAATTTTTATTTCGCCTATAATGGTGCGCTGTTTGGACAAGATAGTATCGTAAATCTGCAGGTAAAGAATATGCCGGTTAGAGATGTAATAGATCAATTATTTAACGGTAAGGTAGATTATAAGGAAAATGAAAAATACATCATCTTACGCTATGCAGTAAATCATTTAACCATCGAACCAGAAAATATAACAACTGCCGAAAATTTATATGCCATTAGTGGTTATGTAATTGATACCAAAACCGGCAAGAAACTTAAACAAGCTAGTGTATACGAAAAAAGATTATTGCAGTCGGCATTAACAGACGATAATGGCTATTTCAGTTTAAAGTTTAAAGGGGAGCATACTGCAATTGTACTCACTGCCAGTAAAGAAACCTACCGAGATACCGCATTGGTATTTTTATCAAGTGTAAGTTTTAAACCAAAACCTTTTAATGATCCTGACAAAGAAAAAGGTACTGTTTTTTCCAATACCATAGAAGATTTAGGTATTGCTAAGTTCTTTCTCTCTTCCAAACAACGATTCCAAAACATTAATATCCCTAATTTTTTGGCCACTACCCCTTTCCAAGCATCGCTTACACCCGGCTTAAGTTCTCATGGTATGATGAGCGCCAGCGTGGTAAATAAAGTTTCGTTAAATGTATTAGGTGGTTATACTGCTGGGGTAGATGGGGTAGAAGTGGCTGGTTTATTTAACTTAACCAAAGGTGATGTAAAATCGGTACAGGTTGCAGGGGTTTTTAACGTAATTGGGGGCAACTTAAATGGAATACAGGTTGGTGGGCTAATGAACAATGTAAGAGGTAATGCCAACGGCGTACAAATAAGTACCACTAATTTGGTAAAAGGAAATACAGCTGCTATACAAATTTCTGCTTTGGGCAATGTATCAAGCAATAACCTTAAAGGCATACAACTTGCTGGCTTTGGCAATGTAGCAAGCAGAAATACCAATGGGATGCAAATTGCAGCGTTCGGTAATGTAACTTCTCGAACATTACGAGGTGTACAGCTTGCTGGGGTTTTAAACTATGCTAAAAATAATAAAGGGCTCCAAATTGGCTTAGTTAATATAGCAGACTCTTCTTCAGGTGTAAGTTTGGGTTTATTAAATATTGTAAAAAATGGCTACCATAAAATAAGTATTTCTACAAACGAAACCATTAATGCGAATATTGCCTTAAAAACAGGAAATGATAAACTCTATACCATATTTTTAGCTGGAAAGAATTATGATGATACTGCCAAAATAGAAACATTTGGACTAGGTTTTGGTCACGATTTTATATTTAGCAAACAGGTGTCAATTGCAGCCGAGCTAAGTGCGCAACAACTGCATTTGGGCAATTGGGACTATGCCAATATCTTAACCAAGTTTCAAACCAATCTACAAATTAGGTTATTTAACGGCTTTAGTATTTTCGGCGGGCCTACCTATAATTATTATATCAGTAAAGCACCAGCAGGATCAAGTGCTACAGGATACAAACAGCAGATAGCACCAGCCAAGCATCAAGTTTATAATGGTTATAAAGGTTGGTTGGGATGGAATGCAGGCATAACCATCTTTTAATTTAACAGATAATTTATAAATGAATGAATATTCATTTATATTTGTAGTATGAGGGTTAGAGATGAAGATAAAGTAAGACTGGTTAAACAGAAAGCCTTGCAAATTATTGTTAAAGATGGGTTAGAAGGTTTTAGTATGAACAAACTTGCTAAATCTTGTGGTATATCTGTGGCCACACTTTACATTTATTATAGAGATAAAGACGATTTGGTGATCAGCATTGCTAAAGAAGAAGGTGATGCGATGTCAGCTACTTTTATCCGCAATTTTGATCCTAACCTTTCCTTTGAAGAAGGGCTTAGGGTACAATGGGAAAATCGCTATGCCTATAATTTAGAAAATCCTTTAGCAAATTTTTTCTTCGAACAATTGCGGAGTTCAACCTACCAAGAAAGGTTTCTGGAGAATTTTATGCAAAAATTTAAAGGCCTAATTTCCGAGTTTATGCAAAATATTGTAACTAGGGGGGAGATAGATGCCATGCCATTAGAAGTTTTCTGGTCTGTAGCTTATGCTCCACTTTACTCTTTAATTCGGTTCGACCGAGAGGGACATAGTTTTGGTGGCAAACCTTTTAAAATTTCTGATGAAATTTTGTGGCAAACTTTCGATTTGGTGATCAAATCATTAAAAAAATAATTATGGAGAACTTCGACCATATTTTACTGTTTAAAACAGACATACAAACTGAAGAGTGTAAAGCTAAGCTTCAATCCATATTGGATAACTACGCTGGTATTACCAAGTGGAATATCGCTTTAGACGATTCTGATTATGTATTGAGAGTTGTTTCTGAAAATTTAACTCATCAACAAATTATAACATTAATTACTAGCCATGGCCATTTTTGCTGTGAATTAATTTAGTATATATGAAACCTAAACAAGAAATTACGCCCTTTACAGGTTATCAAAAAATGGTGATCTTCCTTTTGGCCATTACGCAATTTACCGTTATTTTAGATTTTATGGTAATGTCTCCTTTAGGTGATATTTTAATGAAATCCATGTCATTAAAACCTTCAGCATTTGGTTTTGCGGTTTCGGCCTATGCTTTTAGTGCAGGTATTTCTGGGCTATTGACCGCTGGTTTTGCAGATAAATTTGACCGTAAAAAATTGCTATTGTTTTTTTACATCGGTTTTATAGTAGGTACTATCTTTTGTGGTTTGGCACATACCTATGTAGAGTTGGTAACCGCTAGAATTATTACGGGTTTATTTGGTGGTGTAATTGGCTCTATCTCTATGGCAATTATAACCGATATTTTTAGCTTGCAACAACGTGGTAGGGTCATGGGTTTTGTACAAATGGGTTTTGGCGCAAGCCAAGTTTTAGGTGTACCCATTGGACTTTATTTGGCAAATATTTGGGACTGGGAAGCCCCTTTTCTGGTTATTGCAGGATTAGCGGTTATCATTGCCATATTAATTTTTATCCAGTTAAAGCCTCTAACCGCACATTTAGCTTTTCAAAGAGAACAGTCTGCTTTAAAACATCTATGGCACACCGTTACCAAAAAGAAACATCGTATTGGGTTTACCTCTACTGCTTTATTATCTATTGGTGGTTTTATGATGATGCCATTTGGTAGCGCATTTGCGGTAAATAATCTAAATGTTGCGCAAAATAAACTCTTCATTTTGTTTATGGTTTCGGGTGTGTGTTCATTAATTATCATGCCTTTAATTGGTAGGTTGAGTGATCGTATCAGCAAGTTTAAGATATTTATGGTGGCTTCTATTTGGATGATGATCATGTGCGTAGTGTATACCAATCTTTCTGGAACCTCATTTTGGTTAGTGGTATTTCTGAATATTTTAATGATGATGGGGGTAATGAGTAGAATGATTCCATCCTCTGCATTAACCAGTGCTATTCCAGATTTAGAAGATAGAGGGGCTTTTATGAGTATCAACTCATCCTTACAACAAATTGCGGGTGGTGTAGCTGCCGCTATCGCCGGGATGATTGTAGTGCAAAAAACGGAGTACAGCCCACTAGAAAATTATAACATTGTCGGTTACGTAATTGTAGTAATTTCTATCATTAGCATATTTTTAATGTACAGGGTTAGTAAATTGGCTGTTGGCAAAACGGTTCAACCTGCTGAGGATGTGGTTCTAACTGAGGGAATTTAATATTACCTAAGCATATTATTTTTTTATACTTTTACGGTGTGAAAAATTTGGGCATCTTTTATTTAATCTTCGTAGTATTACTTTCAGTAATGCCATGTAGCGATGATTTAGATACGCACAATTTTAAAACAACTTCCATTACCCAAGTTGAACATGGTAAACAAGAAGGAAGCGCCGAAAGTTGCTCGCCAATTTGCATGTGTAACTGCTGCGGGCAAAGTGTGGTACAGCCAACATTAACCGTTTTAGAAATTAAAATACCTGTTTTAGAAATTGATAAAGTAATTGCTAACTATCAATCCTCTTTAGCGCAAAGAGCATCCAATATCTGGCAACCGCCTAAATTGAGTTAATAATTTATTTCCTTCATGCCTACTTATCCTGTCATTTCGAAAGAGGAGTAAGTAGAAATCAATATCGTCATTGAGCAGTATCTTGCGCTACGTTATAGGATAGGTTTATATTACTATGCCAACCTCGTTCTAACGACGATAATTATTAATTATCAATGATCAAAAAATGAAAAAAATTATATTGTCAATACTGGCATTATTTATAACTACCTTAACTTTTGCACAAAATACTTGGAAGGCTCGCATCGCAGATGCCGATAGCAAAGAGCCATTAACTGCTGCAACTGCATTTTTAAAAGGCACAACTATTGGCGCCAAGGCAGATGATAAAGGTGAAGTTACCTTATCGAATATCCCAAATGGAGATCAAACTATTGTAATCAAACTTGTGGGTTACGAAGACAAAACGATCAGCTTAAAATTCCCGTTAACACAAACAGGTATCCAAGAGATTTTATTAAAAGAATCAGAAGATGAATTGGAAACTGTGGTCATTTCGTCTACCAGAAGTTCCAGAAGTATTAAGGATCTTCCTACTCGTGTAGAGTTTATTGCTGGCGAAGAATTAGAGGAGAAGGCCAACATGAAACCTGGAGATATCCGCATGGTCTTAAGCGAGAGTACAGGTATACAAACTCAACAAACCTCAGCAACATCAGCAAATGCAGCAATTCGTATTCAAGGTTTAGATGGCCGCTATACGCAGATCTTAAAAGATGGTTTACCCTTATATTCTGGTGCGGCTAGTGGTTTAGGTTTATTGCAAATTGCACCACTAGATTTGAAACAGGTAGAATTGTTAAAAGGTTCCGCGTCAACTTTATATGGTGGTGGCGCTATTGCGGGTTTGGTAAACCTAATTTCTAAAACGCCAACTAAAGAAAGGGAGCTTAACTTTCATTTTGATGGTACTGATGCATTGGGTTTAACCCTGAATGGCTTTTACAGCAAACGCAATGAAAAGGTAGGTACTACTTTATTTGCATCTTACCAAAATAATAGTGCTTACGATCCTGCTGGATTAGATTTATCCGCTATTCCTAAATCAGAACGTTTTACTTTCAATCCTAAATTTTTCCTTTATCCAAGCGAAAAAACCACTATTATGTTAGGCGTCAATGCTACTGTAGAAGATCGTATTGGTGGCGACATGCATTTTATTGAGGGCGAAACAATGGCTAACCACAATTATTTCGAACAAAATAAAACGCAAAGATTGAGTACTCAATTTTCACTAGATCATGCTTTTGGAAAGTGTAGCCATTTTACCTTAAAAAATAGTGTCAGTTATTTTAATAGAGATTTAACTACGCCAGGTTATCTGTTTAGCGGAGAACAATATTCTACTTTTACAGAAGCAAATTATGCAAGTCATGGTGAAGTTATGGAGTGGATTGCAGGTACCAATTTACTGACAGATGATTTTAAAGAACAGCAAACGGGTTCCCGCAATTATAACCAGATTACTGCTGGTGTTTTTGTTCAAAATACCTTTAAAGCAAATGAATGGCTACATATCGAAACAGGTATGAGAGCTGATCATGTTAACGATTACGGATTTGCTTTTTTACCAAGAATTTCCGCACTTTTTAAAATAAGTCCAAAACTTACTTCTCGTTTAGGTGGTGGTTTAGGTTACAAAGCACCAACTATTTTTACAGAAGATAGCGAGCGTATCCAATACCGTAATGTTTTACCAATAAGTACAACAGCGAATAAGCTAGAAAAAAGTTATGGCGCAAATTGGGATATCAATTACCGTACAGCTTTGTTTAACAATAGTGTTTCGTTTACTATTAATCATTTATTTTTCTTTACACATCTTAACAATCCTTTGCAGTTATTAGCTGTAAATAATGGCAATTATCAATTTGTAAATGTTGCTGGTAATTTAGAGAGCAAGGGTACCGAAACCAATGTGAAATTGGGTTATAAAGATTTTAAACTCTTTTTGGGATACACCTATACAGATGCACATAGACATGAAAATGCTGTTCAATTGCCAAATACACTAACTGCTAAACACCGTATCAACTCTGTTTTAATGTACGAAGTAGAAGACAAATGGAAAATAGGTTTAGAAGCTTATACTTTTAGTAAGCAATTGTTAAACGACGGTACAGTTGGTAAAAATTATGTGATCACTGGTTTTATGATAGAGAAATTATGGGAACGCTTTTCTATCTATCTGAATTTCGAAAATTTCTTAGACGCTCGCCAAAGTCGTTTTGATACTATTTATACTGGTCCGCTAAGCAATCCTCAGTTTAGGGATATTTATGCACCACTTGATGGTTTTGTGATGAACGGAGGTTTCAAGTTTAGGTTGTAAATGATTAACACTGGGCCCATTTTTTATAGGGTTCAGTGTTAAAAATAAATATGTCAGGTTCTTGGACAAAGGCCTATGTTATTAAATTTGGTAATGCTTGTAAGGTCTATTTAATTTGGTATAAACCTCACCCTATTAAAAATCGTTGCATACATCGTTCCGAGCTTTACGGCAAAGACCCCTTGCTGTTTGAGCCCTAAGCGTGCGAAAGAATCTAGGCAAGCCCGTGTAGCTTTAACCCAGTTATTTTTGTCCTTCCTATCATTACAACATTTATTATATGCCCTTTTTCATGCGATTGATATCTTTGAACTGCTTTTCTAAGACAGGGATTGTTTTCTTTGCAAAAGCGGTGAGGTCATTATCCATACCATGAATGGCTTGTAGCTTCATCATTGTGGCCATTTTGCTAAGATTTTTTGATATTTGAGTAGCATAATTTTTATCAAAGGCACTTCCTTTTTTGGAATTTAAAATTTGAAGTAGCAGTGGTTGTGCTGTAGGTAGCTCATCCGATAGCCTAATGTTTTTAGGTTGTGCTATCATTTTTAGTTCTGCATTTGCTTTTTCATTTACAGCAAGCATTGTAGCTGCGAATGTTCTAACTGTTGCATTGGAACTTTTTGCTAAAGCTGTTTTGTTTAATGTTAACAGCACTAGATTGGCTTCAGCTGCATCAACCGCAAATTCTGCATCATGCTCCGAGGCATACATGTCAATAATATCAGCTTTACTGCTGCTCGTATCTTGAACTTTAACTTTAGTTGAGTCTGTTACAACTGCTTTAGTGTCTTTGTTTGCTGGGGTACAGGCAGCTATTATGCAAGTACTTATTAATGCAGAGGCAACTAGTCTTAGTTTATTCATTAAATTTCTGAAGAAGGATATTTAGCAGCCTAAAAGGTATAAATTATTTTTCAATTTTGATGGTATATAGAGATAGCTTTAACTGATAAAGCATTATTATAGTTTCTCCTCATTGTTCCGTACATTTTAATCAATCATTTGCAGCAATACTATAAAATTTAATATATTGATGAATAATCAATTACAAATTGAGCTATCTCTGCTGTCACGTTAGCAGTACATTATGCGTATATGCTGTTAAAAACCTAAACTCAGATGACGAGTAAATATTTTCTCCCATTTTTAGTAATACTATTAAGCCTTTTTACCTCTTGTAAAAAGGATGAATTCGAAACTGATTATAACAAAAGTTACGCCGCCTGGACTGCTTTTAAATCCTCCACAAAAAATAATTATAGCTATTCGGTAATAACTAATTCGTGGACAGGTCAGCAAACTGAAACGGTGCTCACAATTAAAAATGGCAAAGTTATGCAGCGTGCCTATACCCTTAAACTAATGGATAGTGGTACTGGAGCCATTAGCATTAAACAACAATGGACAGAAGATCTATCTCAGCTAAATACCCATCAAGAAGGAGCATCGATTTTGACGCTTGATGAGGTGTATGCCAAAGCTAAAAAAGAATGGCTCAAAACCAGCAAAGATGTAGATACATTTTTTGAGAGTACAAATAACGGTATGTTATCATCAGCAGGTTATGTAGAAAAGGGCTGTACGGATGATTGTTTTGTCGGGATTAAAATCGGCTTTATCAAAAAAAATGGTAATTAATTGTAGGGTCTCGTCTCCACGGAAAGAGAAAACCGAAGAGTCCCAGCGAAGCTAAATCTATAACGTAATCGTATCTGATTTTTCTGTATAAATTTAAGGTATTTAACATCGGCATTTAATAATATTGTGCAAACAATTGGTCAGACGTTGAAGTTTGGTTGTTGAGGTAGTAAGAATAACTCTTTAATCAAATGACAGCAGCAAAAATCTTAGCTAATCTAATTTCAAAAGATACCCGCAAAGTTTGGGAGGCAGCTTGTGCCATCATAGCTATGGGGCAGGATTATGCCAAAATTGAACCATTTATTCCCCATTTAACATTAATAGCGCAAGCAACTGCAACTTTAGATATGGGTGGTGCATTTGTCCCAAACCAAAGGTTTGTCGACTTTGCCCTCAAAACCATCGAATTTCATCGCGATCACAATTCTTGTGCTTGTGCATTATATACAGCAAAATATACATCGAATATTGGTGGCACAAAGAGGGCCATCCAATACGAATCTTTTAATCCCAACAAGGAAGTTGAAAATGGAAATGTGAAAATTATAGACAGGGTTTACCTTTCAGGGAATTGGATAGACTATTATCTGGTAAGTTGTTTAAAATGCACGCAGCAATTTAGGGTTGATGAACGAGAAGGTCATTATATGTTCTGGAATTGGAAGAGGGTTTAAGATTTGATTATCTGCTACAGAGCTATCGCCTAGTGCCTTACCTGCCGAAATTATACCGATGCATAACAACTTGCCAAATCTGATTTACTCAAACTCATAATTGAATATTACAACGAATACCGCTAATTAACTATTGATTAATATAATTTCTATTCTCTATATTCGCACTGTGAACCATTGCAAGGCTACCATTTTATATGTTGTGCATCTTGCACTTCCATGCTGTTTTTTTATGCCAAAAATTGTGCAAATAAATGATGATTCGCCCTACAGTAGCTGTGTGCCACATTCGTTGCTAGAGGTAACAAAAATAGTTTTTTAAAGGCCATGCAGAGACTATTGTTAATCTTTCTATTGATAAATCTAACCGCTGTTAATTTACAGGCACAGGTAAATTATCTGTCTAAAGAAGATACGCTTAGGATCAGTACTTACCAGATCTTGGCAGACAAAAACTACAGCTTTTCTAAGATTCTTAATGATACTACGCTCAAATACCGCAGCGACTCTTTAAGCGCAAGTGAGCATTCTTCTTATTGGGTTAAAGTAAAGATTTCAAATAACTACCCTGAGGATGAAAATTATGTAATTAATTTATCAATTCCCTTACCTTATCGTCTTTATTTTTTTCATCCGAAACAGCAGAGATGGCAGCGCAAAAGTGCGGGGTTAGCTATTGCCAACGCGTATCGCCAAAATGGTAGATTAAAGATCGTATTTCCTAAAGATGCTACGAGCACTTTCTACTTAAAGATAAGTATGGCGGAAGCTAAAGGCGCTAAATTTGCCATTAAACCTGTCATTTTTTTAGAGAAAGAAAAATCACTACAACATAGCGAGCAACTATTAACTTACCATTTATGGGTTTCTTGCATAGTGCTGTTAAGCTTTATAGTCTATAACTTTTACTTATATATCTATCTAAAAGATAAAGCCTATTTGTATTTTATGATTATACAGATTGGCGCTATCCTGTTCTTATTTGGGGTAAGGTTATATTTCAATGTCGCTTTTCCGATCCGTGTTTTTAATGTGAGTTACATGTCGGTAGAAAGAGTTGTTTACTATGATATCAACAAGTTAGCACAGCATATCGGTATTTTTATTACCATGTGGGGGATTACCCAATTTACAAGGGTGTATCTTAACACAAAGGAGCTACTGCCTAAATGTGATAGGTTACTCAGGTACCTAATTTTTGGATATGCGCTGATGGAAGCTATACCTACTTTTGTTACCATAACCGGTATATTTTACTTGGATTATTATACCATCATCTACGACAATCTTTATATTCAGTTTTTATTGGTGGTTATCCTAATAGTAGGGCTTATTGCTTACCAGCACAAGATTAGTACTGCAAAATATTTTTTACTGGCTAATATTTTGCCAATTATACTTGTTGTTGCCTCATCCATACATTCGGCTACACAATTTAACGTGGATTCCATACTGCCCGAAATTGCGATTTTCTCTCAGATACTTACCTTCGGTGTAGCTTTAACAGCCCGTGTGAAGTTGATTTCGGAAGAATTGAGTAAAAAACAGTTAGAAGCGCTGCGTTTGGAAGCCGAAATTGAAATTACAGCCTACCAACATTTAATTTTGGAACAAGAAAATAAGCAGGTTACCTCGTTAATGGAAACCGAAATAGGTAAAAATAATGTATTGAAGGGGGAGTTGGAAGTCAATCACAGAGAACTGGTAGGAAATCAAATTTATATTCATCAAAAAAATGTGTTGTTAGCCGAACTTGCTAAACAAGTGCAAGATATCGAGTTGTCAAATCCGCACTTAAAACCAGAGGGCTTAAATCATATTCAATCTTCCCTAAGAGAAAATGCCTATCTCAACCTACAATGGGATAAATTTAAACTTCATTTTGAGCGTGTCCATCCTCAGTTTTTCGAGAATTTAAAAGCTAGCCATCCTCAGCTTACTGCTAACGATCTCAGGTTATGTGCTTACCTACACATCAATTTATCCACTAAAGAAATTGCATCCCTGCTACACATTGCACCCACAAGTGTAAAACAAGCTAAGGCAAGGTTAAACAAGAAAATGGGAGGTACGCTACCAAAAAGAGGCAAATTGTAACAGGCAGTACCCATTAAGAAAAATAGCTTTAGGCGCTAAGCACTTATCCAAATAAACAATAGCAAGAGGAAGAATTCAGGTCTAGGTATGGTTTACAGTCTTTTATTTGTTGTACAGTCTCCTTTGTATACCTTTTGTATACCTTGTATTTGAACCTAATTGGGTGCATTATAACTAGTTTTACATGTTTTAACACCAATTCGATTAGATTGGTGATGGCCATTTTAAAATCCCTTTATTACCTATGAACCCTAACGTCTCGCTCCACAACAACAGTAATTTAGATTCACTTGAAACGGATTTACAATCAGTATCCAAAAGCATACGCTTTGTAAAAATGCCAAATATACCCGCTTCTTTTAAGGCTTATCAAAGCCAGCTTAGTCTGGTTGCTGACGCTATGGTTACTGCCCCAGAGGTCAGAATTGAAAGCGTGGATGTGCCTGTATTTACCAAGGCTGATCTAGACCAAGCTATTCTTGTAGCGGTGCAACAAATTTTAATGCCACCAAGCCATCCGGGAGCAATGAATGGATCAGCTGAAAGCGTTGAAAGGCGATTAGAGCAAGATGCGCCTCTACGATTCAAAAATGCCCTGTTCTTAAAGCAGAATTACCGATACCACAAAATCCAGTACCAAGATATCTTATATCTAAAGGCAGATGGCAATTATACCTGTGTTTACACTATAGGTAAAACCTACTTGATCAAGTATTCCTTGCAAGCTTTCACCTCTCAGTTTTTGGATAAAGATACCTTCGCTCGCGTACACCGTTCTTTTATCATCAATCTGGAGCATATCAGCTCTTTCAATGAAACGATGGCTATCATTGAAGGAACGGAAATACCCATAGGGCCAAATTTCCGTGCCTCATTTATGAAGTTGTTTACATCGTAACGGTGATAATTAGGCTATTTCTTAGCGATAAAAATCATTTAAGCCTTATCTCTTAACCGATAGAGACAGGCCTTTATCACCCTCTCTGCCATCATTCTCAATAATGGTTATGGTGTAGATATAGGTCTGACCTGTTTGGGTCTTGCTGTCCACAAAAATAAATTCATCTGCTTTTAACATTCCCACATTTATAAAATCGCCCCCACTTATATCTTTACGGAAAATGTGGTAGCCCTTACGATTGGCATAAACAACAGGTGGTAAACTTACTTCAATGCCCGTACTTGTGTTTCTTAAATTAAATTGGTTGAGTGTTGCTACCTTATCTTTCTGGCGGCTAAATTCACTCGCCGTACTGTAAGCACTCACTTCACCATTTGCGGCAACAGCGGCCACCCTATATTGGTAAACAATACCCTGTTCAATTAAGCTGTCTAAATAAAATGCTTTGCCATCGGATACTTTATAGGTGCTATATTCAGCATCTGTTTTTTTCTTCTTTTGTATTAGAAAAGTCTCAATGGCGTTATCGATCTTACGCACATCATCCCACTGTAACCTCAATACCCCATTCAAATAATAGAAAAGCACATCCCTAGGAGGTTCGATTCCTAAACTCTTGGTCGGGCGAACAGTAGCTACATTGCTATAATCGCTCGTGTCTTGACGCAGGTTTTGCTGCATAATGGCATAATAGTACTGACTGCGTCCATTTAAGGATTGCGCTGTGTCTAAATAATATCTTTCTTTTACAGGACCGGCAATAACATCCATCTGTCGTGGAGAGGTACCGCGGTACACATAATAGCCATAAAATGCTGGATCTGTATTCGCCTTCCAGTTTAATGTAACGTAATTGCCTGAAGGTTTTGCTTCCAGCCCATAGGCTGCTAAGGGTTTTGAAAATTGAGTATAGGTACCCGTGGCTTGAGCCGGTACATCTTGCTTTACGCCAATTCCTGGCATAAATAAAGCTTTTAGTTGGTAGCGATAATTTTGCCCCGCTGTAATTGCATAATCCGTATAGACGGTATCGAGCGGTGCCATTACTGTTAATTTTTCTAGCTTATCATTGGTATCGTAACGCCAAATCTGAATACCTGTTAGGTAAGGTTTGGCAGGTAATTGGGGCCAAGTAAGTTGTATGCCATTTTCAATTTCCTTCGCATTTACTGAGCTAAGTAAAGGGGCGCTGTTCGCATCTACGCCAAAGGTTAATACCGTATCTGAATGTGCACCCTGATTGTAGATTTCATCTTCTGGCATCAAATAGGCCGTAAACTGTTTGTCTTTTGCCAAACCTGCAGTGTAAGTAAATGTTAAACTATCACGGCTGGTATTAAGCGCAGCAATAACTCGCGTAGTAGGGCCTGGTTGGCCATCAAGTGTAGTAATAACGCGACCTGCCAATGCACTTGCTAAAAAAGGAACAGTTAGCAGATTACCATTAGGATCTACCGTAGCCCTTTGCGTAGGTTTAGGGATTTTGTTTAAGGTAGCATCTGCAATATTTAATTTCCAGATGATGTTTACCATTGAATCTGTTGCTCTAACAAATGATAATTTAGGCTTCAAGTAGGGCAAGGCATAGTTGCCTGCTTTACTCTGTGCCAATGCCATGCCCCAGGGGTGTTCAACTTTGTTTTGATCTACTCTAATTACCTGATAATATACCACTTCGCCCTCTTTTACATCTGTATCCAGGTAAACATGGCCCAGCATTCGCCGTGTTTCTGTAATGGTGTACAGAAAGCCATAGTTGGCAGCTTTAATATGGTTTGCCACAAAATCAAGCACTTCCTTATTGGTGTTTTTAGCTAAAAATTTTCTTACATCCGCTAAATCGGATTCGCTGTACAGTTCCTTCAATTCTTTCTCAGTTGTTGCTTTTTTAGCAATACCGATGGTTTTCATGTTTTTTAAGGTTGCCTTTACCTTAGTAGAATCTGTAAGTAAAACGAAAGGCATACGCTTGATAATGAAGTGGTCTGTTGCTTTCAATACCATCGTATCCTTTCCGGCTATCTCCTGTTCTCCAGCCAAATAAATGTAATTGCCCATTTTAGAGGAGGCCACCTTTAATACACGTGGTGGTGTTACCTGTGCTTGTACCAATGGTAAGCCCAATGTGTTTAAACAGAGGAACAATAAGCTATTTTTAATTAAATTTTTCATGGAAATTTCTCGCTTCAAAATCTATAGTAATTTAAATTTGATGTCTGTGCCCGAACTAGACACACTGTAATCTGCAGCTGCAGACAAGCATAGTTTGAAACCCGCACCACAAGGTACCCAGTTGCTGCCGCAAGAGCAATTGAAGTTTCCGTTTGGATAAGGGAAGCCATACCAATAGCTAAAACATGGACAAATGGCTGGTGGAGAACAGAAAGTAATGTTGAACGAATTACAAGCCGCTCTATCATCTGTAAAGAATTGCATGGCAAATTTGGCATTCCCCTTGGTATACCAAGTGCCATCGTAACCTCCCTCCAAAGTCAAGTCTGTGCTTTGTAGTGCCCCAATGGTTGCCCCAAGTAAGGTGACCCTAAATTCGGTTACAGAACTGATGGCGGTACGGGCCATAAATTTACTTTCTTTATATTTATAGTACAGTTCTACATCGCCATAATTCTGAAATTTATAACGAAATGCAAATGCATCAAAGCCAAAAACTTTGGCCTCTAAACTGGCCGATATGGTAGGCACATTAAGTGTGCCCTTCAGATAAATGGCATTCATAGTCCCGTTAGCATCTACTGCATTAGGGTTTACCAATCCAAACATTGCTTTAAGGTCTGAAGTTACCCCTGGTGCATTATTGTTATAGTTATAAGCTAGCGCAACCGTAGCATTGCCTCTAATTAAGCTCCCTACGTAAGCATTTGCATTGAAACCAAGGAAAAACGCGCCCTCACTGCCATTTTGCGGGGCAACACCATAAAGTACACCTCTTACTGTGGCCGATACCCCATCTACTACGGCAATCTGACCTTGTGTTTTCACACTTACTAAAAATAGTCCTTTGCAAAAATCGGCTGTCATGTTCATCGTTCCCCAAGATGCATCCTTCATAAACAATGCGCCGCTACCCGTAATTACCGGACTGCCACCACATGCTGCCATATCAAACAAAACTTCTATTTTGGCATCTCTTACACTGGCAATGTTTTTAGGTACACCCAGCGGGCTTACATCTCCCATAAAGAATACGCTATAACGTTCGGTTCTGGTGTCGAAATCGAAACCCCCTCCTAAACTGTGCCACATGATAGGTCCTGTTGCCACACCCGCATTGGTTTTGATACTTGCGCCTAATTGTAGGCCACCACCACTTAGGCTATAATATTTAAAGGTGCCTAAAAACTCTTTAGACATGGTAGTTAATTTCGCAGCAGCTTCGAAACCTTGTTTATCCGAATTAAACTGCATGGCTACCTTGGTAGTTAGGGTAAATGATGGGTTGACAATAGACAAGTCGAATTCTCTTAATACAACATCAATTCCCTTACCAGTATTGCCTACTACCAGAGATACAGCTGCACCTGCCTTGATCCCGTTAATAGGAAAGTTAATACCACCTGCGATACCAATAGCCCACGTAGACCTTGATTCGTCCATTTGTTCCATGCTATTTACATCAGCAGTAGTGGTCAATGTTTTCGGTGTAGTACTCACTAAGTCATTGGCCATGGCTTCCATGCTCATGCCATAACCTACATTAACCAAAATTCGGCTAACCTTTACTTTAGCAACTTTAAGGTCTATTTCGGCATTGGGTCTTGCCACTAGGTACATATCCCAATCTTTGCTCCTTAACCTAAATTTATCTACAATAATAGGGAATACGCTACTTAAAGCAGAACTGAAGCCACCTGCCGAAGAACTGGATGCATACCTTAACGTACCTGAGGTCTCTAAGGCAAAACTGCTTTCTGCAAAGTTATAACTCATGCTGATCTCGTCTGTGGTGCTTAGCGTAGTGAAGTTAAGTGATTTTACCGTTAAACCCGTTTTTGGCAGTTTAACAACAGCGCTTAACGTAGTGCCTTCGGCTTTGCTAATTAGTGATAAAGTCTTTATAGTTAGTACGCCATTACCGTCTACAGCTCCATTTTCATTTTTAAGTAAGGAAAGTTTGCCACCCATTACCAAGCTGGGATTGGCAGAGCCTAGCCCAGACAATTCCATTTTATTAAGTAGTACTTGGAACTTTTGCATATTGGCCATAAATGGGTTCGTGTCAGAAATCCCCAAATCAATTACTTCTGCCGTAACATTCGGTTTCATGTTAAAGTTGGCCACTTGGATTTTCTTCTTGTCGCTAGCTACAGTAAAGCCACTAATTTCTGGTAATTGGTAATAGCCACCAATGTTGTAACCTAGGTTGCTTAAGGTAGCTTTTGCTTTGTCTACAAAGAAAGAACCAGCAGCCCCTTTAATTTCTTCGTAGGTACTGGTGCCGTTGGTATTAAAAGCTACCACATTGCTAAAATTACCATTTGTGGCAAACTGTAAGGCGAAAGTTCTCGAAGTATTGAGTTCGTTAAGCTGAGCTCCAGGTGCACTGAATACATAATTGAAGGTAGTGTTACTCGCTTTATCTTTAATTGCCGCATCTGGCAGTTGTATAGCTAATTTTTCGTTGCTTTTAGTGGAGCTGAGCTTTAATACCAATTGATTGCCACCAATTACTACATTGCTGTAATTTCCCGCCTGCACCGCCTTCATTTGTAACAATGGTTGCCCTTGCAATTCTACAGGAGCAAAGCCAAAGGCCTTTAGGCTCAATACTGCTTGTTCAAAGGTAACATCTGCAGTAGGTATGGCATTGGTATCTTTAATGGTGCTCTTTACTGATACGTTGGTAAAGGTTAATTTGGAATTGGCTGCATCTACACTAAATAAATCATTAGACCCAAGTGTAAGCGTACCTGTAATGCTGAAATTGCCCTCACTAATTTTGCTGATTTTGCTAATTCTTACAGGGAAACCTGCCATGGTTTGGTACACTGGCAAGGCAGGATCTAAATATTTAACCGGAAAGTCTAGTGTTTGCGAATTGTTCACTATGGTAACCGTTGATGTTCCTTCATAAGAAGGCTTCACCACTTCGATTTTGTATTCTTTATTATTAGGTAATAACAATTGGTATTCCCCTTTGCTATCGGTAGTTACTTGATAATTAAGGCCATTAACTGAAACCGTGGCACCCTCAACCACTTTTCCTGTAATATCATCCTTTACCACGCCGCTTACCATGATTGCTGGCTGTAAGTAAACATAGCCCTTTACCGCACCATATACTTGATTGAGAATGGTAAATTCGCCAGTTTGCGCAAAGTATGTTGCGCCGCCTTTTATAGGTTCGATCCTAAAAGTATGTGTGCCTGGTGTACCATTATAGATCCAGTTTTGTCCAGCTTCGGCAGGTTTCACCTCCACGCCATCTACCCAAACCCTGCCCGCCACCAATTCGGTACTTCTACCTACTTTAGCGGTCAAGAAAAACGTCATATTCACATCACCCTGTGGTTGCTTTTTCATGCCCGTAACTGTAGAGGCATATATCTGTTTAATCTCCTCATCGCTATTGATATAGGTCTTTGCTGCATCTTCTAAACTACCCGAACCAATACCTAACGCTGATGCCATTCTACTGCTTTGCAGTGGCCTGAACTCTTGCGGTCTTGATACATTGTCTGCCCAACTCTGCGGTGTAAATACGCCATTGGAGGCAGAAACAGTCATGTTCCAATACGTTTGTACATAGGTATCTTTATAACCTTCTACAGAGGCCACCAACTTTCCTGTAAACGGAAAGGGAACTTTAATGATGAACCAACCATCATTCATCACCTGTGTACTGATATTGCTACCCTCCAACCTGATGATGCCTCCCGATAAGTTCACTAACCTGTTGGTTTCTGTAGACTCCTGCAAACGCCCTTGTATCGTTACTACTCCCTTTTTTTTGGCAGTTAATACGAAATCGAAGTTCTTACTGTATAGGGCCGAACCATTGGTAACTACATTGGCTGTAAAAGGATCATCTTGGATGCGGCGTTCGATTGCGGATAAACTGATGGTTGCATTCCTTTTTAATGCAGGTAAATCTGTGAATTTATAATAACCAGAGTTATCTGATACGGCTTCGAAAGTGGTGGCCGTAGAACCGTCTACAATATCAGTAACTTTTACCGTTGCCTGTATGCGAGAGCCATCAAATGGAGCTGCATTAAAAGTAACTTTTCCTTCCAAATCATTTACGATAGGATTATAGACAAAGTTTTTGGTTATCTCTCCAATTATTTTAGTGGTATCTGAAGCAGTCCTATTGCTAAGGCTCTCTAAGGGGTAATACATCGCTGGCTTATCTGGAGCGCTGATTTCTACCATGTAACTATCGCCATTGCCTATTCTGAACAATTTTTTAAAGGTATTCCCATTATTTAATTTTGCCAGTACGTAATAAGATGACCTGCCAATTAATACCTGCTCATTATTAGGGGCTAATCCTGCTTGCTTAAACAGCGGAGTCATGTCAAATTTACGCTGGGCAACTAAAATTTTTATCGTTACCTTATCTGCTGCAAATGCCGTTCTGCTCACTACAAAGGGTTTGATACGCATAGAAACAAGAGGCATTACCGTTGTTCCCAAATCGGCATCAAAACTAGAGTTTGGTTGTTGGGTTAACTTTAAGTATTGCTTAACAGGAAATAACTGTTGATTATCATGCACTACTTCAATATATACATCTCTACTTTTGGCAATTTCCGTATTTACGGCAGAGAGGTTGTAAGTTCCGCTAGCCGAGCTATAACTATATCCAAGTACAGTGGGTACCCCGTCTATATTTGTACCATATAACATCACTTTTGCGTTAGCTAAAGGTGTTCGTTTTGCACCGGCTTTGGTATTCTCTAGCCTTTCGTAAGTTATTCCCTCGGCTATGGGTGCAGTGCCAGTTAGCGGTTGTGAGCCAGTTTCGTCTTTTTCTTCCTCCTCTAAATAGGCAAATGCAACCGTGCCTGTAAGCTTGGTCATGTAAGCCATTACGGTGGCAACGGGCGCTGGTGTTACTATAGGCGCAGGTAGTAATGGGTTGCTGCCCGTAGCACCTGTGGCTGCCGCCAGTGCGGTTCCGTAAGTGAAGCTGGTTACCGCACTTTGGCCTTTATTTCTAAAGTTGGTGAGGTTAAGTGGATCGAATGCGGTAACCATCATGGCATAGCGCCTACCTAAAGTAAGCTGCGGATCGGCAGGGGAGTAGATATACATGTTTCCCCTAACTTCGGTTTCGAAGAAAGGTTGTCCTGCTGTCATCATCGCATCGTTCGGGTTGCCATTTCCTAATATCTCTACCATACGTACCCTATACATTGTTGTTGGTGGAGCGCCTGGAGGTGTGCCCCAGCTTAAAGTTAACAACTGTGTACCATTGGTTACCATTTCATCTCTATCTCTAGGTGCCAATATCACCGGTGGCTCTATATTGTTTACCCCAAAGCTATTGCTACAGCCACTAGGGCTTTCGGCACTCAGCGCTGCATTGGTATCGTAATTAAATGCCTGTACACACATACGGTAATTACCCTCTGGCAAACCATTGCCACGAAGGGCATCAAACTGCGAAATACCTGTATAAACGATATTGTCCAAGTCAAAAAACAAACTGAAATCGCCTGCATTCAAAACCCTTACTTCGCTTGCTGCCATTATAAATGGCGTTCTACTTTTAAAGGTATTGCGTACTCGCATCTCAATGCCATTGTCGCCAGTAATACTGCCTCGCAACTGCAAACGCTGGGCACTGGCACTTGTATTTACCAGGGTAATTAAAATCCGCTCTGGATGTGAGGCATAGTCGGTAACCCGATATAAGTAAGGGGGCAGCACTTGTACCGAAACGCTAATCTGTGCCCGTGTTGTACCCGCCGAAACCAATAAGAGAAGGAAAACAAACAGGCTTTTAATAAAGAGGTAAATATGTTTCATGTAAAATACTTGTAAGAATGTTGAAGGATTAAAAATTAACAAGGTAGCTGAGTTCGTTACGTACTTCGATGTAACCGTTTTGCCTGCCACCAGTGGGCGGCTTGTTAGCCGTTAGAAACAATACGGTTTTTAGCACCTGTTTTTTGGTCACTTTATAGGCTACATTACCAGATCCATTGAGTATCATGCTATTGCCCTGCTCGCCTTTACTATGTATAAAGGAACTGTTTAGGCCAACTTGCAACTTGTTTTTAAAGAGATTGCTATTGCCTCCCAGTGTAACACCCTGATAGGTATTGTTGATGAGTTCGCTGCGCAAATCGGTACGGGTTAAGTTAAGGTATAAACTGGTGCCCTTTTTTGGTAAGCTGACTACATAGCTAAAAAAGTATTGTTTGGTATCGATACTTCTATTTACCGTTTGGTTGGTTGTAATTACTTGATTGTAATCATTTAACTTATTCATGCTGCCCGACAGGCTAAATACCTGCACCAAATCTGGGCTCACAATCATATACCGAGGGGTCGCAGTTAAGTTATAGGTTGTTTGTACTACCCTTAAAGAATCTGGAAAGCGAAGGATATTCGGTGTTTGATCATTGGAGAAATTGCTAAACACAACATCTAAAGCAAGTGCTTTATTAAATTCGACACTTGCATTTGCAGAACCGATAAAGCGTTTGTTGGTGGATCTTTTTTGACCGAGTAAGTTATCTCTCCAAATTCCGGCACTTCCAGTAAAACGGAGTTTGTTTTTAAATGCCGAAAAACTGGGTCCGAAGGTCCAAGACTCTAGGTCGGAGTTAAAGAAATACGCACCCATAGTTTTATAGTCTGGCTCAACACGTTTATATTCAGTTTTTAAGCCAAAGTTTTTTGCTCGGTAGCTCAAAGCAGCATCTAATGCCCCATAAACTTCGGTAGTGCCATTAAAGCCTGTAATGTTCTGCGCTTTCTGTATAATTTGGTTGTTGAAGGATTTAAAGTTTAGGATGGAGTTGATATCGCGGGTGTATAAACTTGCACCACCCTTACTTTCTAAAATGAAATTTTTAAGAAACGATAGTTTAAAATTATAGCCCATTACATAATTAGAAGCGGGGCTAAGAAAATCTTCTGATCTGATCATGCGGCGATCAAGTGAGGCACTATCGTCTTTTGCCCTTAATGCACTAAATTCGATAAAGCTTTTATCTGTTCCGAAACCCACTTTAGCCGCTGTTCCAATTCTGGAAAAAGAAATAGGCACTAAACTTTGGGTGGTCGAATCTACTGCTGTTGCTCTATTTAAGCGACCATGCATTAAGCCAATTCGAAATTTACCCGGGCGCAGTTCGAAACCAGCTCCAAGCATGGTGTGGCCGCCCAAAGTATAGGGCGAGTAATCGATATTGCGGTAGCCGCCGTGAAGGGTAATCCATTTATAGGTAGGGCTCATGCCAAATTGGTTAAAGGGCTGACTGAAAGAGCGGTCTACATCACTATAAGAAATAGAAAAGGGAATATTTAAACCATAAATAGATACTGCGGCTGCACCGTTTAACAAATAAGAAAATGGCTGCCTACGGTCTGCGATACCCGAGGCACGGTACATGGTGCCACGCCCCTCCATGCTACCGCTCATGTTAAAAGGTTTTTGTCCTTTTACATTAGAAAAATCTTGTGCGTAGCTTGTTAAGCCACCCACTGTAAATAGCATAAACAATGCGCAACCTAGGTAAGTAGTTCTTAAGCTGGGTAAATTTGAGATCATACGTTCCTTTTTTTGTGGTGATGGCAGTTCTTGGTTAATTATGCCATCTTACGAATATAGCTTAGCCCGAATTGCCAAAATCAGAATTGTATGTGAAGGAGCAGGTTTGGGATGCCAAATGGCAAATTAAGGATGTTAAAGTTTCTGCTCCTAACCGAGCTATAGCGTAAAACTACTACAACCGAAAAACACTTGGATTGCCGCCAATAGCTTGTCCCGATTTATCTTCGAGAAGGAGAGGCAAGGAGGTGTGTTGGGTCTCTTGTAGTTAGGGTTATGCTATTAGCATAGCATTATCTCTCCGCACCCCGCCCTTTGGGCACCCCTAAAGGGGAATAGGTATAAACAGCGCAAGGCCCCTTCCCACCGCACAGGCTTTCCATTGCCTTTCTTTTATCGCTGCTGGGTAAGCTCTGCGTGCCATTAAAGGTAGGGATTTGGGGGCAGAGGGTTAAACCCTTTGCCTAAGATAGTAGCACTAACTTAACTTGAGAAATAACATTGCTATGCACATTAATGGCCTTACAGCATCCCGGTGGTATGGTAGTTAAAGCGATTGCAACTACTTTGTTTTCGCACTACTGTTAACAGGGTGGAGAATTGCGAAGCAATCTTGAGGGCAAAAATGCAAACTACAACACCCGAAAAACTGAAGGCATTTGCCGAACGGCTTAGCCTGTGGCCCAGATCCGATTTGACGTAGCAGACCGAATGATGCTGTACAGCCTAGATTATTCATCATTGGTTATTGTATTTAATGGTATTCATGCGCTCACAAGCTGGGGATTTGGTTCTTTTCATCCATAGAGAGAGAAGATAACTAATCGGCGCAAGGACTTGTGTTGGATTTTCTTTCAGTTACTTGCCTGCAACATGCAGGCAGCCGCGGAGTCGTCCAACCAAATCATGTTATAGTCATGCTTATTTTTTTAAAAGTTAAATTTATGAGGCTTTTTTTGTATTATAGCTGTCACTAATTTTAAATTGTCTAGTAACATGAGTTATCGAGATTATAATTGCAAAAAATGCAACTCTGTTTTTCATTATCAAGTTCCTCGCAGCTTTCTGCTAAAAGTGGTATTAGGTTTTCTACCAATCAGAATTTATTGGTGTCCAAAATGCACTATTAATAGATACGTATGGTTAAAGAGCAAAAATAAAATCAATTTATATTTTTAACTGCGCTGTTGGTTGTTTTTTTAATATTTGTTTCTTTTATAGAATTTTCTAATACAACTGTAGCACACGTAATGTTTTAGATCAGCCCAAAAAAAGAATGTTTTGATCATTTTGCTTCTGGGTATACGGTCAACACTAGTAGATTTACAATAAGGGCAAGAGATAGGTTTTTCGGCTAGATGGAATTTGGATTTGGGGTAATCTGAGTTAGTTGACATACGGAAAGTTTAACAGTTTAAAAAAAATTTAATTTTATTATAATCTAATGGCTTTTCGATAAAGAGTTTAACTCTTTTAAAACGGGAGGCATAGCCTTTATCCTTAACATCAATGGAAGAGGTGAGGATGATCACGTCTGAATTGATACCTTGTTGTTCCATATATTGTAAAAATTCCCAACCGTTTAATTCTGGCATGTGTATGTCGAGCAGGATAAGGTCTGGAGTTGAGTTATAGGCATGAGCCAAAGCCTTTTTTGGATCACTAAACGTTACTAGGTTTACTTTGGGGCAGTACCTGCTTAAAAGACGGTGATGAATTTGGTTGGTTAAGATATCATCGTCTACCAGAATAATGTTTTTAGCGTCTTTAGCGATATTTTGATTGGCAAAATGTTCTCTGTAGCCTTCCTCTGCTAGCAGCGTGTTAATTGAAAAAACAATGTTATCTAACTTTTCTGCCTGCTGCTGTATGTTTGAGAGCAATTGTACAATTTTAGCAGAATCATAAAGTTCTGCATTGGAATGGCTTAGGTTGTTAGACAAACTCAATATGGTACTTAAAGGAGCTCTTAGGGCATGTGAGGTTAGAAAAGAATATTTATCTAGCGCATCTGCTGGCACAAAGTTATGCATTGATCGGGCTAAGTCTCTTAGTTCAAATATGTAGTTGCATAGTTCGTCCTGCATATCAGTTTTAGTGCAAGTCACTTCTAAGTAAAGTTTTTTGTCAGGAATACAAATTGTTTTTGTTATATTTTGTTCTGATCCATAAAAATCCTCTAGGTTATACGTGGTGTTTTGGGGAAGGAAATCTACAATAGGTAAATTTATGCTCAGCTTTTTCCGAAAAATAAAAAGAAATGATCGATAGAAATTTTTGTTAAAATAAACAATCTCTCTATTTTTATTTAAGACTAGGTAATGGTAATATTGCGATTCAGGTTTCTTATGCTTCACATTATGTAGTTTAAGAAGTTAAGGTAAAAACCATATGTTATTAATTATTAGTTAAATTTTAATTAAATAATGATTAAAGTCTATTTGGCTTATTAATTGCATATCATTACTATAGGTAATGTTTGATCGGGTTTTTATTGTTTGTTGTTTTAACTATTTAGAAAATGCTATAGTCCAAAGAAAACAAAAAAAAACTGAAAATGCAAGATAAAACATCATATGAAAATATATATGCAAGAAAATACGTCAAAATCAGAAATTGGATTGAGATTTAAGTCTATAAGGGTAGAGCGTGGTGTATCTCAACAAAATATGGCAGACATACTTAATATCTCTAGAAGCAATTACTCTCAAATTGAATTAGGAAAACAATATCCTAGTTTTGAGACCATCGCTATTTTCTCCTCTTACTATTCCAAAACCTATGAATGGATTTTGCACGGCGAAGAGCGTAATCATCAATTAAGTTTGTCAGAGCCTACCGGGGCGGCAGTTTTTGATCCTAAAAGTGTTCGTTTCCCCAAGATTAACTCGAAAGAAAAAAGGACAGTGGTTGTATTGAAACATCAACACTGCGAATATAGTAATAATAGTAAAAACGTACATTTTTTAAATACTTTAACGCCTTTTGAAATTCCTAAATCGTTGTTTGAGCAAAGCGATGATTTTTTTTATCGGGCCTTTACAGCTGCAGAGAGCAATCGTAATCTTACCATTAATGAAGACGATGTAATTATTGCTAAATACATCAACAAATTTACAGACCTTATCTTTAACAATATATTTGTAATTGTGAGGGACACCGGTATTTTGGTTTGTAGATTAGTTGATTTTATTCCCATTAGTCAGGTATTTCTTAGTAGAGATAATGATAATAATCAACAAATTAGTACCATTAAGCTAAGTGATATCAAAGAAATGTGGATGGCAACCGGGGTATATTCCATTCGATCAACCCCTTTAGTGAATAACTTATCTAAACAAATAGACAAATTTGAGGAGGTGTTGAGTAGTCTTCAAGGGGAAATTCAGCAATTGAAGAAATTGCTGAATGTTTGATCAGGTTTTCTGCCTAATGTTTAATTACCGCTATATTACTTGCCCACGCAAGCGCCACAAAAAAGGAATTGCTACAATAAGCAGCTTTTGTGCCTGTGTTTTATGAATTATTGCCTTTGGAGGCGATTATCTCAGATTTAAATATGACAAGGCAAAGTTGACTGGTTGGTTAAACCCTTATCCATTGAAAGGTATTATGGAACATATTACAGTACAGCCATCTTCAGAAGAAATGTATTTAAGTGTCCTATACTGAGATCAGCTTACATTAGGTAAAGGGAAACCCGTATCAGACCAACTGTAAACCTATATTAGTAGAAGATATACCTTAAAAAGATTTCAAAGGATCACGATTTGCAGTTTTTAGAAGATTTAGACTACCAATGGTAACGCTAATCATATAAAGTTTGGGTAGCAAGAGAATTTCTTATTTTAACCTAAATGTTCTTGCTACTTTCTTAAATGTTGCCAACTGCTGATCAAAATTCTCCTTTGTTTGCCCAACAATTATATAATAGTCTCCCTTATCGTTAAACAGCATCACCTGATACACTAGTTCGGGCACGTCGTTTTTAGCAAAGCCATTGGCTACAATTTCATAACCCTTTAAATTAGCGATGGTAATTTCCGTAGTTTCTTTGATGATGCTTTTCTCGCCCCCTGGAAGCTTCTTGAGCCTTTCCTCGGCATACTTTTTTTGAGCTATAGCTGGAACTTTTGCAATGGAATTCCCAACTATTAAGGTTGGTGTTTCAGTAGGTATTGTTCCATCAGCCGAATAAAGTAAACTGCCCGAGATGTACTTAACGAGCTTCAAATTGCTTTGCACTACATTAATGGTAAATGGAACAGCTGCTAATGGGTTTTCATTTTGCGAAGGATCATATACCGTAGAAAACAATGCAGCTTTTATTTTTGGAGCCATAGCTTTTGCAGCTTCGGGATAAATACCGTTTACCAATACCGTGTGTTTAGCATCTCCAAAAATCAGCAGCTGTTTTAGATAGGTAATGCCATTCGCTGGCTGTTTTACCTCCACAAAGGTAGCTGCATTATTATTTAAATCTACAGTTTGTTTGCTGATCAAGGTCATTCCTTTTGTCTTCAAAGCGTCTGTCGTAAATCCATCAACAATAGCTTGATAGGCTGCTGGGATCTCATTGATCATGATGGATGATCCACTTGCATTATCTTGGAAACCACTAAAAGTTGAGGATGCCACAAAACTCGACGGAGGGATCAGGCTACACTTGGTGCCTGGCACTTTTTGCAGGTCTTTGGTTTGCGCAACACATAACTGACCAAACAATAGGAGTATAAATAGGAATGTGCTTTTCATAAATAGGAATAGCTATTTAAAATTAAGATTTATCCAAATATAATTAAAGCCCAACAAATACTGGTTTCTCGATTTTAAATGAGCTCCTAAATATACAAGATAAATTGTTGCAGCTAACCTAGCTAACATGTCAAAACACCAGTTATTATTTCGAAAAATGGATATTAGACTAAGCTAAATCGAAATTTAATATTTCAAAAATAGGCAGAGATTTAAATTCAATGTCCCCGGCGTTTTCAACGTTATGCTGTTGCCTGGTCGCAGAACTGCCGAATGTGTTCACAAAATTGACATAATCAATTTGTTAGTAATGAATTGAAAACAATTTGGCTAAGATTTGTATTTGAATGGTGTCAATAAACAACAATTATTTAACGTATAAGGATATGAACCAGGATTTGAGATGGTCAAGTTAAAATCTCAGCAGGTCTTCGACCTAGAGTATTTTTTTGAGGTTGCACCCGATCTTTTGTGCATTGCCGGATTTGATGGTTATTTCAAGAAGATCAACCCTGCGGTTTGCAAAGTGCTTGGCTATTCGGAGGAGGAGCTTTTTGCTTTGCCTATCCACAATTTTATCCACCCGGAGGATAAGGAGAGAACGGCTGAGAAGCGTATCGCTTTATTGGAGGGTCGTTCACTGCTTAACTTTGAGAACAGGTACGTTAGCAAGGATGGTGCAGTGGTGTGGTTAAGTTGGACTTCAGTACCTATCCGAAAGGACAGTTTGGTTTTTGCGATTGCAAAAGATATTACCTACCGCAAGCAGTTGGAGGAGTACGAACGCATATCCTCCATATTAGGTATGATCAATGAGGATCATCATTCTAGGTTTAGACAACCAAAGCCTAGCGTAGACCGAACTTTCGTTGCCTTAAACACCAATGAGGGCGAGAAGTCGGTTGAAGAACCTTCACAATCTGCTCAGCTCTGGCTTAACAGCTTTGAAAAGATAGTACGGGAGCATACAGGCAAAGCAGATCTCAATCTGGCGATAATCAGCGATAGATTAGCGCTTAGCCAACGACAGTTGTTCCGTAGAGTACATAGCATACTTGGCATTACACCCAATAAATTGGTACGTGTAATCCGCCTGCAATTGGCCTGGGAAGCCATCGCATCTGGTAAATATCGTACCGTAAAAGAGATCTCCAACATCGCGGGCTATAATTCAAGAGGTCATTTTAACCAGCTCTTCTATGAAGTGTACGGGATACATGTTTCAGAGCTACTATAGCTTTAAGATTGACTGCCAATTTTTGCCCTTACCTTTTAAACTTATAACAACAATGGCTAAACGCATACTAGTAATCGACGATGATCAGGATATTCTTTCAATTTTGGATATTATCTTTGCAGAAGAGGGATATGAGGTTATACTTCAGGATACGGGTGCTACTGCTGATGAGGTGAAGCTGATTGGACCTGACCTGATCTTGTTAGATATCAGGATAGCTGGATTTTCGAAAAGCGGAGACGAAATTTGTGCTGAGATAAAGCATGAGCTCGAATTAACAGCTATACCAGTGCTATTGGTTTCTGCTGAGCCCGATGTGCACCAGCGTGCCAGTTTATGCGGCGCAAATGGCTACTTGAACAAACCTTTCGATATCAATAAACTACTTGAAAAAGTTAAAGAATTCATAACTTAGTGGCATAAAGTGATACCATGCCCGAAGAACCTAAAAAATCCCGCTCTTGGAAGAAAATCAACCTTGGCTCTGCTAAGCTTAAGGTGTTTTTTATCAAACATCTAGACCGCATTTATGGGGCGAAGTTACATCTGGTTTCGAAACTGCCGATACTTGCTAGCGAAGTAGAGTTTACGGAACTTAAGGATGCAATTAAGGAGACTGTTGCCGATGTTGAAAAACAGATCGCAAGAATGGAATTGATTTATTCGCTGCTTGATGCGGAAGTTTCTAAAGGAAGTATCCACGGCTTGACTGGTCTTATACAGGATGCATTTGAGGCCATAAATGAACAGAGGGGCGAGGCTGAATTACGAGACCTTTCCATTATTTTCTATCTGCAAAACATTGAAAGTGTAGAGATGGCCTCCTTTCAGATCCTGCAGATGGCAGCTGTGAAACTGAAAAACAAACACATCAACCAACTGTTAAAGGAAAACTATGATGAGGCAAAGGCAGACCGAACCCTGCTACTGCTTATCTCGTCAAAGTATATCACCAACTAAAAGGTTATATCATACCATTCACATCAGTAGATGTGAACCATCAGTACAATAAGTCATTAGTTACTTTATCGGCTGGTGTCTCAGCTGCCGCCATGTCGCAGGTTGTTGTTGATAGTTGATATATGCTAACCCAGTCAAAATGCATTAAGTATTAGAGAATTCGAAAAAGAAACCCGACGGGGGAATCAGGTTACACTTGGTGCCTGGTACTTTTTGTAGTTCTTTGGTTTGCGCAACACATAACTGACCAAACAATAGGAGTATAAATAACAATGTGCTTTTCATAATAGGAAAAGCTATTTAAGATTAAAATTTATCCAAATATAATTAAAGCCATAATAGATTTGAGTTTCTTTTAGATTAGATGGGGATAGGGATTCATTTGATGTTTTACGTAACAAATTTTTAGCCAATAGGCCAGGTTTATGCATTAAGAGCTAGCAATTATGTCACCCTGAGCCTGTCGAAGGGCATGTACTTCATTAACCTCAGTTTTTGAAAAGTAGTAGGCAATTCTACTCGGTAAGTTAGTAGTGTTTGATAAACAGTATTGGCTTAAGATAGGTGTAAATAAGGCTTTAATAAGACAGCCAGTGGCTTGATGCGTTAATGTTAAAGTGAAGTGGCCATTCTAGGAAAAGCTCCAACATTGGCGCTTGATAAAAGATTGGGGATTTAACCAGTTAGATAAGTGGTTTCATTATCATTAATGTCTAAAGCAATTCAGGATAACCTCAAAGATTATCCCAAAATGCCTAAATTTCTTAGAAAATAGTATAATCTCCAGAAGCGTCTATTGGACCGCTTGAACCTGAAATGGTTAATTCCAGGTCACTTACAGTAATCGTACTGGTGGTGGCGGAAGCTGCGGAAAATGTGAAACCGGTAATAGTAACGTCAGGACTAGCTACGCCAATTACCTGATTGGTATTTGTATTAAAGGATAAAGAAATTTCCCAGCCGTACATTGGGTGAATTGCAGTACCTTGAAGGATTTTTAATTTCTTAATAACTACGTTGTTTTTTGATGAAATAGCTTGATCTGGAGTTGCTACGCTAAAAAAAACAAAGAATAAAGCGGATAACATAATAAATTTTTTCATACAGGTTTAATTTAAGTTAAATAATAACCTAATATAAAATAAATTATTGATTATAAGATAATTGGATTTATTTTTAATGTAGCTTTACTTTGCTAAGCAACAGGGTTAATTGCTGAAAATTTGAATTTAATTACAGCCCTGCTGGCTAAAAAAAAAGAGAAGTTTACTCTTCTACGAGCCTAATCTGCGAAGCCTCTAAGACGCTCACCAAGCAAGGCTGTTTTATGAAGGCCCATACCTCAAAAAATGATGTTTTCAAAAGGGGGTCAGCGACTGATCGCTGGACTGAGGTAAATTGTAAAAATGCTCCCTTTTCCAGGCTCACTCTCTACTGTTATCTTTCCTCCGGCTGCATTCACAATTTTCTTGGCGAGGTAAAGCCCTATGCCACTGCCCTCTATGTCCTGGTGGAGCCTTCCATACATTGCAAAGATCTTATCAATTCCTTTGGGATCAATTCCCTTTCCGTTATCACTTATCTTTAGCACAATACCCTTTCCTTCACGCACCGCTTCAATGCAGATTTCGGGAGTGGCTTCCCTTCTGAACTTGATGGCATTGGAAACCAGGTTGAACAGGATGCTCCTGAGGTTCTTTTTGGAAAAGGAAAATTCGGTCAATTCCAGTTTCCTGCTGATTTTTGCGCCAGATTGTTTGATCTTGTCCGAAAGGCTCCATTCGATATTGTCCATGATTTCATCAAGGTTGATTACCTCAAAGACATTCATGTCACTTTCTACCTTGGCAATAATGCCAATATCGGTGATCAGCAAACGATAGGTTTTGATAGACCTATTGATCAACGCAAGTACATCGATGAGCTTGGCATCTGAAAGGGCGATGTGGTTCATCACGTTGATGCTGGTCTCGATATTTCCAAGGGGCGCCAACAAATCATGAGATGCGGCGTGGATAAAGTGGTCTAGATCTGCATTTATACGCAATAGGCTCTGGTTTTTTTGGTCAAGTTCAAATTGGGTGTCCTTGAGCTGCGAAATATCACTGAAGGTGATGATCGCACCACTGCGTTTCTGTGTACTCTGCTGCAGATAGGGCATGATCATCATCTGATACCATTTGCCGTTGGTGGTCTCTATCTCCTTGGAGATTACCGTGTCGTTTTTAAGTACATTTTTAATGTCCTGGATCAGGTTTTCGAACTTAATGTTGGTTGAGATATGGTTAATCGGCCTTCCGATATCCGTTTCCATCAGGTTGATGAGGCTGACAGCTCCGGGAGAGAACTTCATCAGCAGCAGCTCATTATTGATGAACAATTGCCCATTGATATTGCTACGGAAATAATTGTTCAGGTCGTCATTGATCTCTAGCAGCTCTTTGTTCTTAAGCTGATAATCGGTATTGATGGTATGGAGTTCTTCGTTTACCGATTGCATTTCCTCGTTTGTGCTCTGCATTTCCTCGTTTGCCGAGATGAGCTCTTCGCTGAAGGACTGCATGTTCTCATTTGAGGAATCCAGTTCGTCATGCACCTCACTGAGTTTTATCTTGATGTCCTTGAGCTCCTGTTCAAGGTTCTGGGTATACCTGTCCTGATAGGTCTTTTCATCAAATACAGGGCTGACGTTCTCCTTGCTATTTTGCTGATCTTCCCTGAATAGCACCATGAGGATTTTTTGGTTCGCGTTTTTAATGGTCAATGGCACAACGGTGAGATTGATGCTGAGGGTGCCTTTGCCATTTTTGATCCCAATACCGGATACACTTGCCCTATCATTTTGCTGGATGGCCGTTGTACTCAAGGTGTTAAATGCAATTGCCAGTGGCGGCTGCAATAGTTCTTCGAGGTTGGAATTGAAGTTCTCCTGCAGCATATACCTGCTGGTATCTCCATAAGACCTGATCACCTGATTGTGCTCATCAACAAAGACACAAAGATAGTCCATTTCACGTACCAATGCATTTGACATCAGTTCGGTGAGGTGGTTGCTGCCATTCTTTGTATGGTCTTCACCGGAGAAAGGTGATTTCCGTCTTATCTCTTGAAATTCTGGCATGGCAAAGGCATCAAAACTGACGGCCTTTTTGATTTTGGTGTTCCTGTATATCTTCCATCTTTTATCGGCTATTTCAAGGCTTCCGATGATAGGGGTGGGGTTCTCGCTTGAGCCAAGGAAAAGGTATCCGCCCATTTTCAGGCCAAACAGGAGCATGTTGAATACCTTTTTCTGCAGTATGGGGGCCATGTAGATCAAAAGGTTTCTACAGCTTACCAGGTGCATGTTGCAGTAGGGCGGGTTTTTGACCAGGTCGTGCTGGGCAAAGATGATCATCTTTCTTATCCCTTGTTTGATCTTATAGTTTTTTCCCTCCCTGGTAAAATAGTTCTCCAGCCTTTCTGCGGTTACAGCTTTGGAAATATCCGAACCGTACACACCTTTTGCTGCATGCGACATTGCCGCTACATCTATATCTGTGGCAAATATTTTAACTATGGTATCCTTATATTGCCCTTTTAGCTGCTCTGCGATGAGGATGGCCAACGAATATGCTTCTTCCCCTGTTGCACAGCCGGCAACCCATACCTTCAGTTCCTCTTCGGGTTCTAGCTTGCCAAGGATTTCCGGTATAATCGTTCTTTTTATATGTTCAAATGCTTCCTGGTCCCTGAAAAATGCAGTAACACTGATTAGGAATTCCTTTCCCAGTGCAATAACTTCTTCGGGGTTTTCCTTCAGGTACTCAAAATATGCTGGCAATGAACTGAAATTTTCTTGGGATGCCCGTTTTTTTGTCCTTCTCAGGATCGTCGTCTGCTTATAGCCGGAAAAATCATGGGGAGAATTCTGTTCGATCAATTTGATGATATCAAGGATGAGCAGCTCATCCTCTGGACTATCTGCCAATAATTTGCCTTCCTTTTCTACATAGGCTTCGATAGTTGCTGGCATCTGGTCAGGTTCCAATATAAAATCTACCATGCCGGTCGCAATTGCATGTGCAGGCATACTCGAGAATTCAGAATTTTCGGGATTTCTTACCATTGCCATACCCCCTTTTTTCTTAATTTCCATAATGCCTGCGGTACCATCTGAGCCCAGGCCCGAAAGGATAATTCCGATTGCCTTTATTCCACAATCTTGCGCCAGCGAGTTAAAAAAGGTATTAATTGTTAAATGTGGGCCTTTTTTTTCTTTTTTGGTAAGCTGTAGCTTGCCATCACTAATGGTCATGAATTTATCGTTGGGAATAAGGTAAACCTCGTTCCTTCTTACATCCATTCCGTCTTTGGCCTCAATGATCTTCAGCTTGCTGTGTTTTGCCAGGAGTTCTACCATACGGCTCTTAAAATCTGCAGAAAGATGTTGTATAATTACATAGGCTACCCCATCAAGTGGCGTATTATCAAAGAAAGCATTGATCTCTTCCATCCCGCCGGCTGATGCCCCGATGGCAATGATGTACTTTGGATCTAGATTAAGCATAATACGTAGTTAAGGAGTCAGAAAGGGCAAGTAAACCAAGGTATGGTTTAATTAATGAAAGAACCTATGTATCAGGATATATATTTTCTGTGATTAATCAAGATTACTTCAGTATAGTAGGAGAACCATTGGAATGAAAAGAAAGGTAAGATTTTTGATTGGCTGAATAGCTGGAAAACCAGAATTTTAATTTATTTATGGAGTAGGATTACCACAAAAGCATAAGAAAAAACTCAGCTAGACTTTCCATTGCCTTTCTTTTATCGCTGCTGGGCAAGCGCTGCGTGCTATCAAAGTTAATGTTATAGCAAGGGATAAATGGCATTAGGTTAGGGCAGAGGGTTAAACCCGGTTGCTAGAGCTAGGAGCACAGGTTTTGCCTTGCTACTAACATTGCTAAGTACGCGAACGGCCTTCGGATCGTAGCGAGGAGAATAGTTAATTGTGTTGTTGGTGCTTTCTCTCTGGGGATACCATAGCAAAATGGAGGAATGGAGGTTGCAAACCGTAATGGCTCATTTTGCGGTTTAAAAACAATTGACGTATTATCCGACGCTAGGATACGGCAGCCTAGATTTATTCATTAATAGTTGTTGTTTTTAATGGTATTCATGCTTTCGCTTCGCTCAGGATTTGTTTCTTTTTGATCCATGCAAAAAGAAAGAGCCTACAGCGGCGGTAGCTGTGGCAAGGATGTGTGTGGGGCTTATAATTTTGCATATTGCTGCTATACGCTTGATTTATCTTACCGCTCCATTGTGCTAGGGTAGGGAAGAGGGTTAAACCCTTTGCTTAAAGCCTCACCCATTACTCGCTCCGTCCTCTCGAACGCTGTTTAGCGGAGAGATCTGTTCAGTTAATTCTTCGCAATAGATTTAGCCTAAGCAATTTTGTCGGTTTTGTTGCCATATGTGCCAGTTTTGTTCAATTCCTTATAAAGATCTTTGGCCTAATCAAATAACCAAATATAAATGTCTGTATCAGTTTGTTAAATTTTGATGAGTTGATTATAAAGTAGCTATGCAACATAAAACTCTACGTGTATTATTAACTTTGCTGCTGACACTTTGTTTACACTATTATTCGTTTGGAGCAGACCCCATACCCAGGCCTGTTACGGTCTGTTCTGGAGCGAACATTATTATTAGAGGAGATTTATTAACCCTAGCTTCTAGCAGTTATGTTTGGGAGTTTAATCAGGGCAATACTTGGATTAGTGCCCCAGGAGTAAATTCGGAGGAAAACTACTTGGTTTCGTCACTTTATAACCCAAGTACAGTAAACATAGCCTATACCTTAAGGCGTAAAACGGTAATAATGGGTCTTTTGGTTTACGACTCTTACTATTATGTAACCGTACAGCCTATTATTCCCATTACCAATAATGTGATTGATTTACCATTAACTCATGTTTTTTGTGGTTCGGGTACTCCAGATACCATTATCGGGTCTATACCTTCGAGTGGTGCTGCTAGCTTTACTTATCAATGGCAAAACTCGGATGATAACTTAACGTTTACAAATATTAATGGTGCTTATGCCAAAAATTATAAACCAGAGCGAATTACGGTGAATACCTACCTGCGTAGAATAGCCATATCAGATGGTTGTGGCCTTTCTACCATTAGCAATTCCATTAAGCTTACCGTTTTGCCGGTATTGGCTGATAATGTAATTAATCCACCTGTGGCTACGCTTTTTTGTGCCAGTGGCGATCCAGAGGTCTTAACGGGGAATACCCCATCTGGTAGCACAGGCCTCTATGTTTATCAATGGCAAAAATCTACAGATAACATCATTTTTACAACTATAGCTGGCGCCAATGGGCCTAACTATGACCCGCCTATGTTAGGGGCTACTACTTATTTGAGGCGTTTGGTAGCAGCAGAACCTTGCAACATTCCATTAGTGAGTAATGTTGTGACTATCCGGGTAATACCAGAACTTTTAGCTCCTGAATTGGAGAAGGTGAGTATAAACATTTGTGCCGGAGCTACCAGTACGCTTTCAGTTAAAAATCCAATTATTGGGCTTACTTACAGTTGGTACGACTCTGCAGCCAAAACCAAGCTACTCTTTGTAGGGCAAAGCTATGTTACCGATGTACTTACTGCCAGTAAAACTTTTTATGTAGCTAGTAGTAACAACACTTGTAGCAGTGGATCGCTAGGTGTAGTGCAAGTTAACGTTGTTGCATTGCCAAATGCTAATGTGCTTGGCGACAACAATACGGCAAGTATTTGTAGTGGCGCCACAGCTACCTTTAAAGTTGCCAGCCCAATCGCAGATGTGGTTTACAATTGGTACGCTGTAGCAAAAGGTGGTAGCCCTATCGGGTCGGGTTTTAGCTGGACTACCCCTAGCCTTACTGTAAGCACCACTTTTTACTTGGAGGTTGTAAACAAAGAAGGTTGTGCTGCTACAAACAGACAGGCTTTGGTAGTTACGGTAATGCCCAAACTGCAAACTGCCCTTGTGGCTGTTGAACAGACTACAGCGCATAGCATTGTTTTTAAATGGGCTCCAGTAAGTGGTGCCATTGGTTATAAGGTAAGTACAGATGGGGGACTCACTTTTAACAATCCTAGTTCTGGAAGTAACGGATTAACACATACTGTTGATGGACTTGCCGGTAGTGAATCGGTTACCATTTTGGTAAAGGTAATAGGCGTGTTAGATTGTCAGGAAAGTACATTTTCTAGGCCCACAACTGGCGAGACCATAAAGGTGTTCGATGGCATCTTTGTGCCTAATGCGTTTACACCTAATGGTGATGGAAAGAATGATGTGGCTTATGTGCGCAGTGAGACCATAAAGACCCTTTCGTTTTACATTTATAGCCAATTTGGTAAACAGCTATTTTTTAGTACGAACATCGGCAATGGCTGGGATGGCACTTATAAGGGAGCCAATCAGCCTGTTGGCGTATATGTATATACGGTAAATGCCATTATGGGCGATGGTAGTAAAGTAAACAAAAAGGGAACAATTACACTCATTAGATGATAGAAATTATACTATGTCTTTTAATACTGGTATTACTGCTAGGGATAAACAATGCAAAGGCTCGTAGAGAAGATAATGGAAAATCCCGCTAACCACATGAAAGAAACTATATTATTTTTTTTTACGCTGTTGTTGATGTTAGGGCTAAACAGTGCCAAGGCACAAATAGACCCTCACTTTTCACAATATTATGCCTACCCCTTGTGGCTCAACCCTGCGCTTACTGGGGTAATAGACGCAGAAGCAAGGGTTACGGCTAACGTGAGGGAGCAATGGACTGGGCTGAGCAATAATTTTAAAACAGCGGCAGTTTCTGCAGATTTTCGTCAGACTGATAAAGTTGCGCTAGGTGTTAATATATTTAATCAGAAGGCAGGATCGACGGGATACAACTATTTATCTGCTTATGGTTCATTAGGATATCAGATAGCCATTACTGCGAATAGTTATCATAAGCTTAATTTTGGCTTGCAGGCTGGGCTTATTAATCGCAGTTTTGATGTCAGCAAACTGCAAATGGATGATCAGTACAATCCATCAACCGGGTTTGATCCTCATATGGGTACGGGAGAAAATTTTGCAAGCACAGGCAATACCTCTTTCGATGCCAATGCAGGTATATTTTACTATGACGGTACACCATCGGCAAAGCTAAATTTTTTTGGCGGCATCAGCATTGCGCATTTAACCCAGGGCAAGGATCGTTTTACAAGCAATGGTAGTGAACTTGAGCGTAAAGTGCCTATGCGGTACAACCTGCATGGTGGCGCAAGGATTGGCACTTCTGGGGCGATTAATATTACCCCACACCTTATCTACATCAGGCAGCAAAAAAGCGAAATAATAGCAGCTGGTGTAAACCTCAATTTTAACCTCAATACAGATTACAGCATTGCTCTTGGAGGCATGTACCGTATTAATGATGCTGCAGTAGCTAATGTGGCCTTTTATGCAAAAAGTCTGGTTATCGGTGTAAGCTACGATCATACCACTTCTACATTGCAAAAATTGGGCAGTGCTCGTGGAGGTTACGAAGTTTCTATAAGTTATGTATTTAAGCGAAAGTTATCCGCCAAGGATGAAAAATGTCCTAGACTTTAAAGAAACACATCATGAAAACGTATTTACTTATTTTGTTAGTTGGCTTAGTGAATGCGGCTTCGGCCCAAAATAAAACCTTTAAAGCCAGAGGAGATAAAGCTTTTTTAATAAAAGACTATACTACGGCAGCCTTTTATTATAACAAAGCACTAGAAAATGGCGCAATTACTACACGTGGTAAAGTACCTTATTTTTCTGTGGGGCAAACAACAGACAGTGCTACCGTAAATGAGATTCGATACCAGCTTGCAGAAGCTTATCGTTTAGGCTATAACTATAGCTTGGCAGAGCGGTGGTATAAACAGGTGCTTAACCAAGGGGAAGCAACTTATCCTTTGGCAAGGTTATGGTATGGTAGCTGTTTAAGAGCTAACAATGCACTGGATGAAGCCGTCTTTGAGCTGAAGCTATTTATAAGTACCAGCCAAGAGCCGAAGGGTGATCAGCCTTATCTCATCATCGCCAATAATGAGTTAAAAGATTGTTTGTTTGCCATTAAACAGAAAAAGCTAAAGCCTACAGCAACAATTGAAAAATTAGCAAATCATTTTAGTAGCGACGAAAATGACTTTGCACTAAACATAAATGGCGGTAAATATTGGTTTACTGGAACCACTGCTGCTGCAAAGCATAACAACCTAAACCAAATCTTTGTAAGTAACAAGGATAGCCTTTCTAAAGCAACAAGTATTGGTTTTATACCCGATAAAAAGCTTGCGGCACACTTTGGTACGCCTTCACTTGATTTATCTGGGCAGAAAATGTACCTAACCATGTGGTATAAGGAAGGCGATAAAGTAGTAGCTGGTATTTACCTGAGCAGGTATATTGACAAACAGTGGTCTGCTCCTAAAAAGCTAAGTAATTACGTTAACGCAGTAGGTTATCATTCCATACAGCCATTTGTAACCCCTGATGGTAAACAACTGTATTTTGTATCTAACCGTAGAGGTGGGCAAGGCGGTGATGACATATGGTTAAGTGAATTGAGTGAAGAGGGACTACCTATTAATGTTTTAAATATGGGTAAAGCCATCAATACAGCAGCGGATGAAAATACGCCATTTTTTGATCTACTGAGCAAAAGCCTGGTTTTTAGTTCGAAAGGGTATGTTGGAATGGGAAATTTTGACCTCTATGAAAGTATCAAAAAAACAGATACCAGTTGGACAGTACCCCGTAACCTTGGTGGGCCTTACAATTCTACCAAAGATGATCTTTACTATTTTAAGGATGATAAAGTACAGGGGGTGGCATACATCAGTTCGGATAGAGAATCGGAATGTTGCTTAAATCTATTTAGGATAAATTTTGCAAAACCACCACTGCAAGCTGCGTTGTTTGTTGGTAAAGTTACAGATTGCGATAGCCAAAGGGCATTAGCGGGGGTTAAGGTAGCACTGATTGATAGTGCCACTAAACAAACCTTTACTGCCATTACCGATAATACGGGTAAATACGAGTTCAAAATTTCAGTTAGGCATGCCTATCTGCTGCGCTTGGAAAAGGAGGGCTACTTTGCAAAAACAATTCCTGTTCAGGCTTTGGCCACTTTTAAAAAAGATACGCTATATAGTGCCGATAACTGCCTGCAGATGTTTGTAGTAGATAAGCCTATTGTAATCGAAAACGTGTTATATGATTTTAGTAAAGCAATTTTAAAACCAGAGTCGATGAAGGTTTTAGATGGCCTGGTTTGGCTATTATTAGACAATCCGGAAATTAAAATTGAGCTCAGTGCACATACAGACTCTGTTGGTGCAGAAAGTTACAATAATAGACTATCTCAACAACGTGCTCAATCTTGTGTAGATTACCTCATTTACAGCGGCATCTCCGCAACCCGGTTAATTGCCCGAGGTTACGGAGAAACACGGCCTGTACAGCCTAACAGCTTGCCCGATGGAAAGGACAACCGGGAAGGGCGAAGGTTAAACAGAAGGACGGAGTTTAAAGTGCTTAGCGCCAATTAAAGTAGTTTTTCTATCGCAACGTTGTAGTTGGCTTCAAACAGTTTTTTGAAATACCTAGGCGTTTTAAACCCTGCAACATAAGATATTTCGGCTATGGTGCGGTATTTTCCAGTTTGTATAGCTTCCATCGCTAGTTGCAGTCGGATTTTTTGTACGTATTGATTGGGTGTAATCCCCATGATCATCTTCGTGCGCCTAAATAACTGTCTTTCGCCAATGGCGAGGGCATCACAAATGAGCGATAAATTCAAGTCGATTATTCCATTATGTTTCCTTACGGTACTTTCAAATAGCTTGAGCCATGCCAAGTCTGCTGCGGTATGAGATGGTTTTGTTGGTAACCAGGTCCGATTCTTTGGTGTGGTATTTTTACCAATCGCAAAAATAAGCTGCTCATCCTGTAAGGGAGTTGAAGTCCAGTTAACCCAAACAATTTCTCCGGTTTTGGCGATGTATCTGCTTTCAGAATTAAGCAGTGAAACCATCTTTCCAACATTCAGCGTAGCCGAAGCCCGGTCTTCTAAATGTACAAACGAGCAAATGGGTCTATCCATTAATTCTTTCGGGGTATAGCCCAAGGTGTGCATGATCATTGGATTTACTTGTTTAAAGTAGCCGTCTTGGCTAGCAATGCAAATAAAATCTGGCGAGAGTTTAAAGGTATCTTCGAAGTTGAGGCGTTCGTTTAGATGGTTAAAGTTCATGATTTTTATTTTGAGCCCTAAGGTTGAAAAACCTGTCCAATTATACTCTATTTGAAACATTCTTGATGTTCTGTTTTAAGAAAAGTGGACATTTTAACTCACTTTTAGCCCAAATAGCCGATTAGGCAACTTTCTTTTTAGCCTTTGCTTGGCTATCAAGTTCAGAGAGATAAACCTTAGGACTTTTGCCAATTAGTTTTTTAAAGGCAGTGTAAAACCCAGTTCTCGAAGAGAAACCAGCCTCTAGCGCAATGCCTTCAATGGTCAATTGATCCCAGTTTGCATCTTCTTTAATTCGCTTTAAGATGTGGTTAATGCGGTATTCATTCGTAAAATCGCTAAAACTCTTACCGTAATGTTTATTGAGAATAGCAGACAGGAGGTGAGCAGGTACATCTATTCCATTTGCAATGAAGTTGAGGGGAAGCCTGCGCTTTAGAAATGGCTTTTCTACCTGCATAAAGTCTTCCAATTTGCTGCAATAAGCTTCAATATTAGCGCCAGCTGGTAACCAATCATATTGCCCAACTTTACTGTTTTTTATTTTTGCCTTTATACCTGGTGTGCTATTGGGCTTTAATGCGCCATATAAAATTTCGGGATGAATAAAAAGGTATAAACAAATGGTGATTAGCCCAAGCAGCATTATGGTAATACTTATTTCTTTAGAAGCGTTAAAAGCGCTAGCGATTTTGTAGGTATCGAAAATAAAAACCTGGGCAGTGAAATATCCATAGCCTATAAATATAATGCTTTGTGATGATGTTAGTAATAGGCTCCAATTAAGTTCAGGGCTTCTTAATTTAGAAAAGGCATTTTTCTTCATTAACAGCACCCACTGCAGCACTAGATAATATCCCCTCTGGATAAAGCGGGCGTAATAATGGATGATAGATGGCAAGAAACCAGCTCCCAGATGGAGCTCGGCAGCAGAAATTTCATGGATAGCTAGAATTTCGCTAATCCGCTGTGTAGCGCTTGTATTTGCATAATACCATGCGATGTCTACAACACTTACAGCAAAGGGAACAAAATGTATTAAATAATGCCTTAAGGTTTTACGTTCCTTTTTAAGGATCAAACTAATGTAGAGGTAAATGAGAGGTGGTGTTAGGTAATAGAAAGGACAGCCAATTCTAAAAAGATAATAGAACTTTGGTAGCAAACCATTCGCCATAATGAAGAAAACAACGCATTGGAATACAACTGCCAGAATAATGCCTACGCTGAGCCATCGTTTTACCATCTCCTGATCCCGTCTGGTAATAAAAATAATGACAATTAAAAACGATAGGGTAATGGATAAAAAGAGTGAAAAGAGGAGCATAATTTAATTTGAGTGCAAAATACATAATCTTAACGAAAATTTATTTCTTGTAAAGATAATTTGACTGCTATTTTATGTCAGTTTTGTTAGCATTTATGTCACTCTTAATTAGATTAAATGTGATTATTTTGCTTTTAAACTGATGCAAACATTACCAATTCCAATGGATAGGAGCTACTCATTGTTGTAATTTATGGCAGAAGAAAATTTATGGCTAAAGATGTATAAAAAATGTCCTCATTGTACCCACGGGGTGCTAGCAGACCGTGTTCGAAGAGCCCCTATGATGAAGCTGGTTTTTTGGATAAATGTGAAACGTTATCGGTGTAATAATTGCGACCGTAAAACGTATGTATTTAGTAAGCTCAAAGACAAGTATTGAGCCTTCTAGCACTGTATTCTTCTCGAACGCTGTTTTGTGAAGAGCTCCATAGCGTTATTTCATCCTGCCGCTCTTTTAAACTGATAGGGGTTTGGAAAGTGAGTTGTGGCTTAAACCCGGTAGCCAAGAATACTAGCGCAGGTTTTGCCTTGCTACTAACATTGCTAAGGGCGCATACGGCCTTCGGATCATAGCGAAGAGAATTTTATCTTCGGGAAGGCGAAGCAAGGATGCATGGTGGTCTGGAATTGCAATTGCCTTGCTACTAACATTGCCAAGAACGGCTATGGCCTTCGGATCGTAGCGAGGAGAATAGTTAATTGTTTCTAAGATAGCTTCTATCTAGCGAAGATTAGCAAAATGGAGAAGTGGAGGTTGCAAACCGTAATGGCTCATTTTGCGGTTTAAAAACAATTGACGTATTATCCGAGGCTAGGATACGGCAGCCTTGATTTATTCATTGATAGTTATTGTTTTTACAGGTATTCATGCTTTCGCTTCGCTTAGGATTGGCAACCTTTTTATTAAGAAAAAGGTTGGAGCCATTCGGCGGCCAGCCGAGGCAAGGATGTGTGGTGGGTCTATTGTAGCTAGGGTGTGTTACTAGCAAGGGATTTATCTCTCCGCTCATGCCGCGGTGGCACTAACTTTTTTCAATTAGAGTATATGTTTTTAGCTGTATTGAAGCTTGCTGCGCAGGTTTGAAACGAAAAAAGTTAGCAAAAACGTTTTCGCTTGCCCTAAGGCAGCCTTTCGCTCTGGCCCAATTCACAAGAAAGGCAAACACGGGCTGTGTCCCGATTGAAACATCGGGATAAACAGAGCAAGGCCCCTTTCCACCGCACAGGCTTTCCATTGCCTTTCTTCTTTCTGCTGCTGGGCAAGCTCTTTCGTCCTTGGCAGCGTTAGGGATTTGGGAACTGCTATTGTGCTAGGTTAGGGCAGAGGGTTTAACCCGGTAGCCAAGAATACTAAGTACCGTGATCTCCTAAAAATCCCGTCATCTCGAATGAGCGCCTGCCTACCGCAGGCAGACAAAGAGCAACAAACAGCTTTGCACTAGCTTTTAATTTGCATTGCCAAATAAGAAGGCAGCGTGTGTGTAGGGATTGAGGATTGGGTACGCCTTTTCCTAACGCTGTAGTAGCTGTTGTTAGCTTTATGCAATGAGCTTATGCAAGCCTTGGATTTGTTCATCAGTTGTTCATTGTTTTTTAATGGTATTCATGCTTTCGCTTCGCTCAGGTTGTTTCTTTGGGCCAAGCCAAAGAAAGAGCAAATGAGCCCTGCCGTGCAAGGAAGATCAAAAAGCGTAATTTTAGGTTAAGTACTTTGTTGGTGTGCTTCACAATATCAAATAAAATCTTTTATCAAAGGGGACTACAAAACCTGAGATAAGGAATTGGATATAGCTATTTACAACATCTCTAATCGTGAATAATTTTATATATTCTTCAACAAATCCGGAAAGATTGGACTATTGGGTAAAGAAGAACCGTTAATTATAGCAAAAGAACAAAGTTTATAATCCAATAATTTATGCAAATGCCGTGAAAGATTTAAAGTTATGGTTAGCTTAGCAGCTACCTGAAATTAAATTGATTGAAAACTAGCTATTATTATGCAAATGGTCTTGAAATATTCGAAATTATGGAGTGTGCTATGGGTTGCTTCCCTTATTGTATTAATGAGTTCTTGTAAAAAAAATGATTCACTACATCAGACTGAACTTTTCAGCTCGGATTACAAGCACCTTCAATTAAATAGTGGGTTTATCAATAACGGCATTGCCATCAATGCGCAGGACTGGTCAGTTGAATATGTTAAAGATGCTATATCGGGTAAGATACTATATGATAAAGCTGGTAAGCCGATGACTTTAAAGGGTTTGGGAAGTGTAGAATTACAAACCGGCTGGTTAAAATTAGAGAAAAAGCAAGTAGGCAATCTGCTTACCGTGTCTCTAGAGGAGAATTTCAGTGCTGATCCAAGAAAATTCCTGATTGGCATTGTTGCCGACGGCAAACGGGATGAACTGTCTTTTACCCAAACTCGAGGCGAAGGTTATGAGATCGTAAAAAAGGAAATTTTAGAAGTGCCTGGTACTAGAAAAGAATATGTTAGTGCTGAAGGTACTACTGCAATTACCCTGAGTAACAGTTCTTCGACTGCTAGGCATATGGAAACAAGTGCTATTTTCAAAGATGTACATCACACATCTACATTCAGTAGTGAAGATTATGGGGCTTTCGATTGGATAAACCCACAAGATCCATTCATTGCTATGGATGAGATTGTAAAAGGTGGTGCAACTTATTGGGCAGCCAAGGTACCCTATAAAAGTGGCCAGTCTTTAGCACCCTATTTCAAAATGGGTAGTAAAGAAGAACTACTCGTTAGGCCTTATGCTAACGTTAGCGTAAGTGGTGAAGTCCTTTATTTAGAACGTGAATGCCTTTATACCTTTACCATAAAAAACCTATCTTCAGGTAATACCTTTCAAATTTCTGGTATCTGGAAGCAGAAGATACCTTTGTCGCACAGTACGCACATTTTTTAGGTAAAATTAGAAGAATATTCTAATATATCATAAATTACTGATCGTAAGGTTTTTGTGAAAAGTTAATTTGCTTCTAGGGGCAAATCAAAACGCATTAAATATTTTAGTAATCTGTCGTTTTTTATGGGCTTGTGGCTCAATGCCGCCATTATAGAGGAGTATTTCCTTATTATTTCTAAAAAATGGCACCAAAGCAAAGCGATGGCGCCATTAGCTACGGTAATTAAAGCCTTAGTGAAAAAACTTTCTATATCCCAACCCTAACACTATAGCAGCGATTAGGATGCCTAAGAACAAAAAGCTGTTGCTACTTTTAAGTTTTGTAGTGTTTTTGGTATTGTTGCTTAGCTCTTGCTGGCTACGCAAATGGTTCTGTTCTTTAAGCTTTAGCCCTTCGGCATTGAGCTGTGTTTTATTGGTTAATGTTTGTTTGGAATGGTTACCATTTATAGTTACATATTCCGCTTCACCTACATAGCCACCAACCGTACTATAACTAAATTTCCCTTTCGGTTTAATCGTTAATCTAAATTCCGAACGGCTGGTATCTATTAGCGTTTGTTGGTTAACTGAAATGGATTTAGCCTTAACTTCGTTTTGCTGTGCTGCCGTGTGTTGCGATGTTGCTGTCGTTTGTTCTTGCTGCTTTTTGGCCACCCCGCAGCTCATAGTTAACAGTAGCAGTATGATACTAATGTACCTTTTCATACCCACCTCCTTTCGCAATCCAATCGGCATAGGCATAGATCGTGCGCATGTGCCTCCTTTTCTGGTACACACCATTACCTTCGCGACTGCCATCCATATTGGTATTGCCTTCAATACTGATAATCCAACTCTTCTCTTTTTTAACTACAAAGCCAACATGAGCAATACGTTTCAAATTAGCGTAATAAATGCCAAATAGGTTTGCGGGCAAGGGCTCCAAACTTTGCCTAGCTTTAGGGAATAAGGCGGGCGACCAAGCCGTACGTAGTTGTGCATATCCTGCAGCTTTAAAAACCCAGCTTACAAAAGCGGCACACCAAGGGTAGCCTTCTTTTAATCCCGTAGTTTGAAGGTATGCCGCCACAGCTTTGCCATCATTTCTACCCGTAGCCTCCCGCACGCCTAATTGCAACATGGCAATTTGAAGAATGCGCATGCGCTCTTTAGCATAAGGATCGGGGGTAATTTTATGTGCAAATCCTAACCGCTGCCCTCTAACCACTAAACTTTCTGTTATCAATCCTAAACCCTTCCTTCCCTCTACCTTTATACCCTCCGCCTTCTCGTTATCCGCCTTCCCACCTGCTAAAAGATGGCCGCTAGGCTCAGTAAAGCACCCAAAAATAACAAGGCAAAAGATGCCCAATACATAACGAATTGTTGCCATGGTGTTAAAAGTTTAAAATGTGAAACGATTGTGTTAATTTTAGGTAGGCCGATTTTGAGCCAAATCCATTGCACTAATAGCCAGCAGGAAACGGTGGTTATTGCGAAACTGAATATCGCAAATAGCCACAACTGCCAAATGCTTTGGTCTAGTAGGATTAGATTTGGTTGCTCATTCTGGAGCCACACTGGAATGAACTGCGCTAACAGGCAGATCGAGAACAGCACTATAATTTTAATGTGCGTTCTATAATTCGTCGCAAGGACTGGTTTTTCTAATTTTATTGTTTTCATTTTATTCTGATTTATTTTTGATAGATAATTCCTACGCCTATGATTATAGGCAGTTCGCATTTCAAAAAAGGTAGGCACCTTGTTTAATTTCAAAGTACCTACCAGGATTAAAAATTAATCGACCATAACCGCTACTTTTACCACGTTATTTGGTGTGTCTGTAATGGTGAGGTGGAAACTACTACCAGCTATTGGCTGGTTAGCTACAGTTGTTTGGAACAACCAATCCATCTTGTTGAGCTGTTGCACTGCAGTGCCTACTTCGAGTACATTGCCAGCCGCATCCTTTAGTTCTACCTGAACACTACGTATTTGGAAAGAGTCTACAATCCTGAAGAGTACAATATCACCTACTGCTCCGGTATAGGTTTCTAAGAAGGCCTTTCTTAATTCTGGTGCTTTAAGATAGTCTGCAAATGCTACATTGAAGGCTGTTTGTCCTAGTTTTGCCTTATCCTGATAAGCCTGTTTTAAGATAGGGTCTTCTATTGCAGACTTTGCATAATAGGCGGCTTCGGTAAAACGATTACGAATCTCCTGTTGTTGGTCTGTTATTGGTTTACTTGTTTTTTTTGCTCTACGAGCGATGATGGTTTGGTCTGCTCTTTGGCGGAATACCAACATTCTGCCGATTTTACCGCTAGCACCTTCCATTACTACATTGTCTTTTGACTTTGCCATGATTTCTAAATTTTAAATGTGAAGGGCTCTCGATGTCCGGCCGGTACACCTTGAACCCGAGACAAACATAGTGAGGTTGTTTAGGCTAGGCAATTTATGAGCTAGGTTGGGCTAAAGTTGGCTGAAATGGCTCGAATTGAGCTGTGCAATTTAATTATTTTGTGTCATTCATGTGTGGCTGATGTGTCGCTCTTGTGTGATTCATGTACCATTGTTGTGTGATTCATGTACCATTGTTGTATGGTTCATGTGTGATTGTTGTGTTTAGCTGGCTCTTAGCTGGTACCAAGGATGTATGAAAATAGTTAGTTTCCAAGTAGTATGTGTACCTACTAAGGTATACTCCTTTCATGGGAAACCTTGCCGAGTCTCAAAAACTTTGTAAGCTTACGGACGTCTGATTTGAATGCCCTTTATCCTAACCAAGAACCTAACTATTATGGGCAAGCCAATACAGACTGTGTGTATATGATCCTATTAGAGAACAACAAACAACGGCTGAAATTTTTAGATAGATGGCAAACCGGTATACCAGAAGGAGATGTGTGTGGGGGATTGATAAAATGGATCAGGTAATCAAACAGAAACTATTCAATTGAACTGTTTTGTAGAAAATGAACTGAAGTGCTACTCAGCAGATTTCAGAGATCTAGATTTACAACCTTTAGATGATCTTGATTTTTTTTGTAACATTCATCAGCTAGCAGTAATTAATTCATGTTGTTAGCTTGATTTTGAGGTGATTGACTTAATCCATTATATCTGGAAGGAAAAACTCCTTCGCTTTGTCAGGATAATTTTCAATGTAGTCAATTAGGGCAATCAAATTATATTTTAAAGGAACAGAAAGGTTTTTTATCTCACACCTTGTTTTTAAATAGTATAAGATATCCTGCATGCCAGATTCAGATGGTGAAAATTCTTGAACCAGGTTATCATTTATAAAATCGTCTTCAATCACTAACTCTTTAGGATTTGCCTTTAATTCTTTTTTATTGAGGTTGATTTTGGTAATGCCCACAAATTGAGGAAGGCCTCCCCGTTTCTGCCACCTAAAATACCCGATTATCCTAGTTTCTACTATGTTTTCGTAATTAACATCTTGGGTACTTTCTTCCAATAGTTCCCTTTCCATAGTTTTTTTAATCGTTTTTATAAAATCGTTATCAGTAATGTCTTCATAATCACAAGACCCACTTCCGGTAGGTGCTATAAGGCCTTCTGAAAATTGTGAAATACCGCCTTGGGTCCAAAATACCATCTTATTATCCTTGGTGAATGCGATAGTGCTTCCTCCCATATTGTTGTTTAGCAGGGTGTCGGATATCGGTTTAAATGAGTTCTTGTAACCCTGCCTACGTGTAATCGGAAGTTCAATCTGGAGGTCAACAAATGGTTTTGTCGAATTACGATTTGCAATGTAGCATCCTGCAAGATCATTGGTAAGCATAGTGTCAAAGTAGGTTCCCTTATGACATTGAACAGGCTTGCCGACTAGAAGATCTTCGCTTAGGCATAATTTGTTCTCGTTGAAGAGTTTTTTACCATTGCTGTTCTTGAATTTAAGTTTGAAAAACAGTTTTAGCTTATCAAAGCGATCAAAAATAACTTTTTGTATTTCCAGATCCTTTCTGGTAATTATCAGCTTAATTTTTTCACTATTGATAAGGTATTCATTGATCTTAGGTGAAAAGTATATGGTATCCTTGAATTCTCCAATTTTACCATCACTTGCGATTTGAAGGAATGTATGTTCAATTTCAAGATAGCCTGGCGGTGGTTCTACTTCCTCATAGTTTCTATTCGGGTCTGGAGTAGTCAAACCGTGTGCAAGGATCATCTTTTTCTTACCATAGTTTAGGTAGATGGGACGAGCCTTTGAAAGCAAAGTTAGAAATGTTAAAATCAATACACCTGTATTATAACTCAAAATCCATTCCGATAAGAATACTAGTGGGCTTTTGTTAGCGTGTTCTGGCAGGATTAGCGACGTTATGCCTTTATAAGAGGAGGCTAAAAAGAGGAATATATTTAGCAAAAGAAATAAAATTTCTGCCTTGTTTTTTTGGATGTAGGTCCAATTTAGGTAACGTAATTTGATAGTGTACCTGAATAGATAGCTCCAATAATCAATCTTTTTTCTCATTGTTCTGTTTAAGCGTGCAATCGCCAATGGCAATTTGTTACATTGAATAATAACTAATTAGATATAAGTAGACTAGGCGTAAAGTTGTTGCAAATTGGTAGGTAAAACATCATCAGGAAGAATGAGTAAGGATGGCCTACATTTCTTAGTATATCTTTCAGAGATGTTATCGTTCGATCCAGAGCAGCGAATTACAGTGCTGTCTATATGTTTCTTAAATGTTGTAGATAAGTCATAAGCAATGTTTTGAGCGTTGAGAATTAGATTGTTCCATTTTGTTGATTGTTTGGTGTATGCAAAATACAATTTTAAGTTAGAAATTCGTTGAAAAAACACGATTGTGTCAATTATTGAAAACGGCATTTGCCAACCTAGAGCTTAACAAAGCTATTGGCAGGCTGTAGTTTTATAAATTCAATGAAGTCTTAATGGTATTTTAAGAATTCGATTTGAAGCTTATCACAGGATTGATATAGCTGTTATATCTTAATGGTTATTATTATTGTTTTTTTATTTTAAGTTAATCATGGGTTAATATCAAACCTTTTAAATTTTTTTGTAAAAATAATTAGCTATCTTAAATTAGCTATTGGTCGTGGCGTTTTTCAATTCTCCCTTTGCACAACAGCTAGGTTGTGGCCTTCGGGCTTGGTTTGGGTGCTATGGATAGCCATTATTGCAAGGTTTTGTTTATAAATCGCTACCCTTTCACACCTCGTTAATGCATTAAACTAATATCTCAATTAAATATTTTAAGGGTATATTAAATAAGTTAACTGTAAAATTATTTGATTTTTTTTGATTCATTTCTTGCTTTTTTACCCTAACTTATTAGCATGAAAGCGAATAAAAATGATGTATTTGATAAAGCGGTTTGTATAGAAGCACTGGCAACAGTATTTATAGAGTTATACTCTTGTTTATGGGATTTTACTTATTTTTTCACCTTTAAAAAAGAGCTAAAGTGCTACGAAGCAGATTTTAGAGATCCACATCTACAACCTGTAGATGACCTTGATTTTTTTAAAAATATCAATGATCCTGTGGTTAAACATGGCGTAATCATTTCATCAGTACTCATTGACTTTTCTGAAGCTTTTAACTTACGACACGGCCTTGATGCCCAAGCCTTGGTTGGCTATGAAAACGTTTCTTATGAAGAAGTAGAACGGTACCTGCCGAAACGCCCACTTAGTATGGTGAACAAAAGCTACGCTCGCCTATTTTTTTATTTCGAACGTTATTTAGAAGAAAGTATCAATTGTCTGTACTATTACTGTTGTGCCCTTTCTTTAGAAAGCTATCAGCTAAGGCCGGCGATGAAAAAGCAGCTCAATCAAATTAACGAGCACAGTTTTAGAGTAGTAAATACCGAAGATAATGAGGTTGCGCTGCTGGCCAACTTGGCATTTATACTGAGTAAGGCCGACGAAAAGTTGAAAAACAGTATCAAAAAAGACGTGCGCAGACCAAAGTTTTGATTTTAAGTTGTTGTTTAAAATAAACTATGTCCTGATTTTTCAAAATAATAGGTTTCAACGGTAAATAGCTATGGTCATTTGTTTGAGCTTGCGGATGGCCGCTCGGCATAGCTATCGTGTCTGGAGCAAAATCTCCTAGCCTTACATGAGGATACTCAATTTGTTTTTCGGAAATTATCAGTTAAATTCATTCCAAAAAGAAGTATATGCGATTTTTGAAGTTATATTTTTTCTTTAGCAAATCACCAGGGCTTGATTTGATGGTGTTGTTCTTTTGTACACTTTTTATCTTGCTGATACCCAACAATCCTTCTAGAACGTACGATATTCTTAAAAATGGGGTAGTGGTAAAGGCCGATCTAACAGATGTTGGTTTGACCCCTATTAAAAACTTTTATGTATATCAATTTAAAACCAGAGACGGGGTGCTTATTAAATCGAATTATGCTAGCATTGCTCGACCTGAGGATTTTAAAATTGATAGCACCAAAACTCCAAACACCATTGAGGTAAGGTATGTGCCTGCCCGCCCCGAGAATCATTGGTTAGATTCTGTCCATTCTTATCATGTAGAAACCTTTTGGCGTGACTATGTGATAGACAATGTGATGATGATTGCTATACTTTATTTAATTATTAAAATTGGGATACGTATTGATCGGATCAGAAGGATTAAAGAACGTATATGATCAGCGCAATATGTCCCTAAGCGCTTTATTTTTGTTTTTTACCAACCTAAAGAAATTTTGTGATCAACATGAGCTTACAAAATTTATGAGCTAAGTTATTGTTATAACCCAGTTCAAGCCTTATTTAACCTATAAGATATCACTATTTCGGCTGTTAATGATGTCCCACATATGGAATTACATTTTTTGTATTTTTGTTTCATGACACGTCACAAATTCAAACCTTTATTTGAGCGATCGTTAAGAGAGCAGTCTCAAGTATTAGCTCCTCAGGTGGCAAGAGCTCAGTCTGCAAATCTTAGTATGGGGCTTTATAATAGTTACAGAAATGAACTTTGTGTGAGTAAGGATTATTTATTCATGAATATCCTAGTCGGAAGGTGTTGGTGAGTGTGGATGCTTCTACAGGGAACACAATGACCATCAAAGTTGTTGGATGATAATCCCTCAATTATATGTTTTCGCAGGGCCAAATGGTGCAGGAAAGAGCACACTTTCTGCAACAATGGTATCTCCAAAAACAACCGTGTTTGATAAATTATCTAGAAAGAGTTACCTAAAGTACTAACTTGACAAGTTCGAACTTCCTATTTTGTGATGATGCTCTTATTGTTAGGCCTCTCATGGATGAGCTCGTCGCTATGCTTTATAATTTCCTTGAGTTTTTCGGCTGTGGCTTTCGCTTCTTCTCTTAACATCCTGGACTTTTCTAGCAACTCATTAATAGCTTTTTGGTTCGGGTCCTGTGTAGTTCCTGCAGTTTCCATAGGCTTAATTTTAAACCTAAGATAACTATTTTTTTTAATCTATCAAAATGGTAGTTTAACTTTGGCTACTCTTGTTGCATTGCATGGATTTGTAATCTATTTGGTTACCCGTTTATTCTTAAAACAAATCTGCATAAAATTACTTCAAATAAACTTGCCCGAGGCCATGCTATGAGTAGAGAAGGGATTACAAACGCCCACTAAACTTATTTTTGCGTACGTAAATGTTTCTAAACTTTTCTCTTGTAGGCTTTCAGTTTTTTCTGAAGCTCCAATCTAGCTTGGTAGATCCTAGTTTTTACCGTTCCCAAAGGCATGTCAAGTTCAAGCGCAATTTCTTCATATTTGTATCCTTGGAAATATCCTGGTTGGTCATGTTAAATGATTGCTCAAAATATGCTTATCTGTTCCATCGTTAAATTGACTTTATTTGTGGTTACTCATCAGAAGGGGGTAATTTGAAGGATGTTTTTATAGTATCGCTTCAGAAAAAAATATAAACATGCCGTAAATAGCAAACAATAGCAAAGGTATGCCTAAAATAAATAACTCCACCTTATTTACAGTTTTGACAGCAAATTTATTTGCACAAAATCTGTCAATAATTAGTGTCACGATCGGTAATGGCAACCAGAGTAAGTTTACCCATCCCTGTAATCTCGAGTTCATTTCATTTAAATTAATCATGATTAAGGAGGAAATAGATAGGCCAACTATTAAAATCAGGCTTAATATATAGAATAGGGTAGGCTTACCAAAAATAGATTGTTTCATGGTGTTGGTAAATTTTAAGACCCATTAAGGTCTAATTAGATCGTATTGCGCAAAAATAGGTTTAAATAACTAGGCTACCTCAGCGGTATATTGTTTTTGATTTTCGGCGTGTAATTTTGATGCTATTGGTTATGGTTCAAAGATTTATGTGTTAAATACTGCATTAATTCTGTTGCCTTGGTTAGGGCAGGGCTGGCCAATGGGTCGCTAAAAAAAACGGCTATTGGCCCCTCGCCAAAATAGAGGCCATCTGATACAAGAAAAGTAATCCTAACTTTTCCTGTAGGAGGCTGTGGCAATCTGGGCTTGTCCCAAATACCAATTTGGTTTACAATGGTTTCACTATTTGCGAACAAGTTATTGGTGATGGCATTTGCGATGCTGTCGTCGGTGGTTTCCCAAATTAACATTTTTCCCGATTGGTTGATATAGCGTGCTGTTCCATCCTTAAATGAAGCCAATACATCAAGCCCGTTTTCAAGTCCAACTTCCACAATTACCGCAAGTAGTTCTTTTTTAGATGGTTGATGTCCGCTAGCCCTTTGTTGGTGATAGGCAAGGATTTTTATTCTTGATTCAGTGTTTTTGTCATCAATGATTTTTTGTAGGTCACTGATTGAGCTTGATTCTGAAAGTAGAATGTCAAAAGGATAGGTAGAAGGTTGATGGGTTTTCTCTTGGTATAGATTTAGGTTATCACAAAAAAGTAGATGGTATACGAAATTGGTTGTGCTATCTGGATAGGGATTAATTGAAGTAGTTTGCATTTGTGGAGGTGATTTTTTTATAAAATTAAATAATCCCATAGCTGTTCATTTTTTTGTAATCGTAGGTTTAATCAATACCTCATACTCTAGCTTAGTTGTATCCTAAAAATTAACATCACCTCTGGATGCGTATCCGGTTACTGTTTGATTAAGCGAGCGTCATGTCCATCTTACTACATTCTGCTGTAGAAAATAGTTTTAAAAATCATAAGATTGGCCCATCATTAGGTAGGTAAATAGCTCATTAATGTGTTAATATCAGTTGGCAATAGTGCATATAGCTCGTTGGGGTTTTGTATTTTTTCATAGCATGTAGGTTGATGCCTAATTGATGTTGCGCAGTTATTTCCGTAACGGATATCATTTTTCTCGACGTATTATTTTCAGATCTTCGCATAGCTGTTTTTTTAGTCATATCAGCAGTAACAAATGGGAGCACTTACTTCGAGATTATTAACAATAACGCATGGTTTTAAGCTCTTTGAAAAAGAGGCAAAAGAAATTATATGCTCAAATTCCTTAAGGGATGCCAAGAACATTGGTCTTGAATTGCTTTTAAGCGAGTTTTACCAGGTTCGTTGCTGTGGGGTTTTTATTTTGGGATTAATGGCAGCTAAAGATCGATCTGTACTTCCCTTATTGAAAGCGCAGGCTCGCTTAGATGGGAGCTGGCAGGTTCAGGAAATTATCGCTAAGGGCTTTGATCAGTTTTGTAAAGCTAATGGTTATGAACTTTCACTTGCTGAAATCAGGGATTGGCTAGGCGATGCAAATCCAAATGTATGTAGGGCAGTTACTGAGGGCTTAAGAATTTGGACAAACCGCGACTATTTCAAAAACCATCCTCAGATTGCTATAGATTTAATTAGTGCCAATAAAGCAAATAAGAGCGAGTACCTTCGGATGTCGGTAGGAAATTCTTTGAGAGATATTCGCAAAAGATATCCCGACCTCATCGAAAATGAGATCATCAAATGGGATCTTACTAATAAAGAAGTTGCGTTTACCTATCAATATGTACTAAAAAGGCATTAAACGATTTATACAACGGATGATTTAAAGGCTTTGGATCTTTTAAGGATTTGGTAGCCGCTATTTTCATGGTTTTCATTATACCGGATCAATGTTTATTGAAATGCAGCTGTTAACTGGTGTGCAGATACTTTAAACTATAGGTTCCAAAATCACCGATTGTGGGCATCGATATGCTGCTGGAAACTGGCCTTTGCTGCATTTGATGAGTATATTTTCTGCTCAGGAATAAATGAAATTGAAAGTTTGATTGCTGCAATAAACTATTTATTACTTACTAACCTTGGCCACAACATTCGCCAAACTGTAGATTAACGCTGTTTTAGATCGCAGATTTGATTGCTTATTGAAACACTTTTTGTTCTGCTAATCTGATATCATTCCAAGTAATTAATTGAATATCACTTCTTTTCATGCGCAGTTCATTTTCTTTACTGGTAAAACTTTCAAGATCAATCTGCCTCCATTCAGAACCAAAATTAGGGTGGTTTACAGTTACACCCTTCATCTCATCATCATCATATGCGGGATGAATCAATATGATGTTTAAGCCAGGTACCATATCTTCAAAAACTTGCTCATAATATTCATGTAATTTGCCTGATTCATATATTTCCCATATTCCGTAATGTGCCTTATCAATGCGCAAATCTTTTTTGTTTAAATTATGCGTTGGATCAAGCCCAACCATTTCCATTAACTGTGTGCCAATCAGTATTGGAAGATGATATTGCTCACCTAATTCTCTGTATATCTGGAAAAATTCTGGGCTTGAGCCCACGCTGTACATATGGGAATCAAGATGTGTTGGTTTTAAACCAAAACTTATAGCCCTTTCAATTTGAGCCTGAAGTTCTTTTTTTACCTCCTCAACTCTGGCATTTTCCTTAAGAAGCGCTCTTTTCTTGTAGAAAAAACCATTACTGTCTACCAAGCTGGGAACTTCGGCAACAGGCAAAACAGGTCCGAATTTATAGGTTTCCCATTCACAGGTTAATGTTAAATGAATTCCATTATCAAATTGGGGATTATCCTTAGCAAATACAACCATTTCATAAAACCAGGGGCAGGGAACCATTATACTATACGAGTTAACAATCCCATTTTCTAGTGCTCTAATTGTTGCCCTATTCTGAGAATGGGAAAGTCCGGCATCATCTGCATGTATAATCAACAATTTGGTATGCTCAGGGAAGCCTAATTTTTCTGCTAAGTTCATTATTTGATTGCTTTTTAATGGAGCCAATTTTGTAATTATCGATGTTTCTGAGCCAAATATAGAATTTTTGGCAAAGCTATCACTACCAATAGCTGTAATTCCATACTTGTATTTGCAGCTATGCAATAGGATAAGCTAGCGCAAACTAAATCTTTAATAAAAAATATGCACTTAGCTCAAGAGCTCAAAAAAATTAAAAGGCGAATGAATTCGCATGATCTGGCAATTAATCCCAGTTTACTGATAGCGATTGCGCTTGATCAAAAACTGATTAATAGTACCCAACAGAAAATAAGTAATTTTTTCCAGCATATTTACCTTTCAAGATGACAGTAAATGGAAAAGAAGCATCACCATTCAGCATCTCTTGGATATGCGGTCTGGGTTTGATTGTGAAGAGTTCAACAATACCAAAGACTGCGAAACGGCCATGTCAGCAACCAGTAACTGGGTTAAAGTTCTTGTTTAAGTTCATTCTACTCGGCCATGCATTTGTGGTACAACCAAATATCGTTTTCTAGGTCCGAATGGGCCGGGTTTTTAAAATAGTTATCATAACATTCATCGAGCGCATCATGGTTTCCGTTATCGCTGCTAAACAACTGGTTCATCAATACTAAAAAGGCACTTATTCCAATTACCAATATGGCAAAGGGTGCGTAGATGGGAATGCGATTGTTGAAGATCTGGTAAAGCTAATTTGGTAAAGTGTAGTTGAGGAGGTTCCATAAAAATAAATTAAGGGTTTATTAGCGGTTGGAATAATGGGCTTTAAAATAAATAACCTGTGGCAGCGTTTTGGTCATGGCGGCTGCCACAGCGTTAAAATTTAGTTTTGGTAGGCTATGGTAAATACTAAAGTGTCTTCCGTCTGATAAGGTGTATCGGCAGCATAACGGTAATTGGATTCTTTTTTAATCCAGATAAATTTGCCTTCGCCTTCTTCCTCACGTTTTTGGGTTGGTACCGGTTCTTCCTTAACCAAACTAATGGCCTTCCTAGCAGCAATAAACTGGGCGGTTGCTGTTGCAGCAGCTACAATAAATAGATTGTCTATGGCTTCAAGGTAGGCAATTTGGCTGGGCTCAAAATTGAAGCGGCTGATGAGCCAACTGCGAAAGTTGGCTAAAATGGCCGCAACTTCCAGTGCCAATTCGCTGTCAGATAATTGATAAAGTTCGGCTAAAAGTGCCTGTAGCCCCGCTGGGCTAAATTCATGTTTATTCATTGTTTTAGGTTTAGGTTGTGCACTGCAATAGGCAATGCTGGTTTAAATTTAAAACTTAGAACCTTGCGTAGGATACGCCTAGGGGCAATATTGAAATATCTGGGCTTATTTTGTAGGTATCTGGTAACAGCATTTTAGGTTAATAAAGAAAAACGCTCCAACTGCGTCACCATCAAACGCTACAACTTATATGTTTGCTGGTTGAAATTTGCTCTTGTATTGAAATTTTCCTAATTTGTTAAAAACAGCTGCCTATGTATTCGCAAATTAATCTTCAACAAGTAAACCAGGAAGCATATATCTCTGCTCGTTTACGCTTCGGTATAACCGTAGTAATCACTTTAACTTTAGTGGCCATCAGTGCGCCATATCCCCTAAAAGAGTTGGTTTTTACGAAAGATTTTTATCATTCGCTCATTGTCAACTATATCATGGCGGGCCCAATTATTTGGGCATTACATTACTGTAATAAAAGCTTGGATAATTTTTACCCCTGGCAAGCCCGTACTTTATTAAGACCTATACTTCAACTTGTTTTTGGGATAGTGGGTATTCTTATCATCAATACCCTACTGGTGAGGGCCATATTTTCCATTTATGATATCGACTTTGAAAAAAGTAGGTTTATGGAAAATATTTTTCCCTTAAATATCATAATGGTTATTGCCGCCAATGTATTTCTGTTTTTACGCCAAAGACGAAGTTACCGTAAACACCAGCGAATAGCGGAGGAAGCCTATGCCAAGCGATGGCTCGCCTCAGAAATGAGGTGGCTCAACTTACCTTTAACCAGTATGTTTAATTTCTGTTTATATCAGGGTCAGCAGCTAATTCCTGTTAGTTCTAGTTCAAAAACGATTCCCTTAGCTTTGCCATGTGATCAATCTTTGGCTACAAGAGTTTTGAATATACCATTATATACTAGTCAGGATCTGTTTTGGGGTGATGTTAAGGTGGTTATCATTAAGGAGTATTTTAAAAATTTAGAGGGTACCCATGCTTGGGGCAAGACTTTGGCTACAAGAGTTTTGAATATACCATTATATACTGGCCAGGATCTGTTTTGGGGCGATGTTAAAGTGGTTATCATTAAGCAGTACTTTAAAAATTTAGAGGGTACCCATGCTTGGGGCAAGACTTTGGCTACAAGAGTTTTGAATATACCATTATATACTGGCCAGGATCTGTTTTGGGGAGATGTTAAGGTGGTGATCATTAAGCCGTACTTTAAATATCTAGAGGGTACCCATGCTTGGGGCAAGATAAGTGTGGATATAAACGAGGTAATTTTTATGCAAACGGCTAGTAACAAGGGTGTTTTTTTCACTAGAAATAATAAGAAATATAAAATGCGATATACTGCTGATGACTTAAGGGAGCGTTTGGATCCAGATCATTTTGGCGAGGCATTTGGCAAACGTTTTTATGCCTATAACATCATCAGTGCTGTAGATACTAGAAAACGGAAAGGGCTGCTGTCAGTTAAACCAGAATATGCCTTTATTACCAAGCATCAATTGAGCAGGAGATTAATGTATATTTTCGACGCAGAATATAGAAAATTTCTAAATAGGCAATAAAGTTAACTAGCAGCATAAATTGTAAGATTTATCTTGCATATGAGATTCAGTTTGGTTAAATTAAGCTAGCTATTGGTCATGGCGTTAATTGTTATTAATTACTATACAGCACAATAAGGCTAAGCCTGATGGAGTGATTGTGATGGCAGCCTTAGCGTGGTGCTTGGTTTAACCTTAAACGCATTTACCATGAACAAGATCGATACTTTAATTGGAGTTCTCTATCAGATAATTGAAATTTTATATAAGATATATTTACTCCTTAAACACAATCCTAGTACCCAACAATTGCAGCAACTCCCGTCCGATGAGTTGATGACCCGACAACAGGTAAAAGATTACTTAGCGATAAGTGAAAGCACCTACAAAAGGAAAGTCAAAGATGGCACGTTGATTCCCTTAAAATTACCAGGGGGCGATCGTTTTCGCAAAGCCGAATTATTATTAGCTTTTGAGGAGAGTAGGAGGAGAGGGAGGGTTTAAGAGCTTCAAATCATGAATTTCTTGATGTTTTGTGTATTAGTGGCGTCATCTCTCCAAAGCCACGTCATCTCGAATGAGCGCCTGCCTACCGCAGGCAGGAAGCGAAGAGAGATCTGCAAGAGTAGCTCATCATAATAGATTTCTCCGTGCGAAGAGCACGTTCGAAATGACGGTTTACGTGGAGAACATGCTGTTTAGCGGAGAGATTGTTAAGATAAATTCGTCGTATAGATTTCTCCTACGTCGAATCCGATAGCTATCGGATGACGAATTCGGAAAAGCAAGTCCTGAATGACGGGTTACTAAGTATCGTGATCTGCTAAAAATCCCGTCATCTCGAATGAGCGAAGCGAAGAGAGATCTGCAAGAGCAGTTCATCGTAATAGATTTCTCCGTACGAAGAGCACGTTCGAAAGGACGGTTTACGTGGAGAACATGCTGTTTAGCGGAGAGATTGTTAAGATAAATTCGTCGTATAGATTTCTCCTACGTCGAATCCGATAGCTATCGGATGACGAATTATCGGCTTGGTATCTCACCTGCCGAAATTGGAGGGAATTAAGAGTTGTGGGTTAAACCCAGTTGCATAGTCCTCACCCATCAAAGTTAATAGTACTTGTTCTGTACTACAGGCCTTCCGATGAAGGTCGGAACAGGTCCTCCCAAGGAGAGGAGAATAATGGGCAGAGGGTTAAACCCGGTTGCTAGAGCTAGGAGCATAGGTTTTGCCTTGCTACTAACATTGCCAAGGGGCTTGTGGCCTAGCATATCACCGCGGTAGAAAGCAACAAACAGCTTTGCACTAGCTTTTGATTTGCATTGCCAAGTAAGAAAGCAGCGTGTGGTTAAGGATTGAGTATTGGGTAAGCCTTTTTCTTACGCTGTAGTAGCTGTTGTTAGCTTTATGCAAGGGGATTATGCAAGCCTTGGGTTTGTTCATCCGTTATTCATTGTTTTTTAATGGTATTCATGCTTTCGCTTCGCTCAGGTTGTTTCTTTGGGCTAAGCCAAAGAAAGAGCCTCACGGCGGCGGCGAGCCGTGGCAGGGATGTGTGTAGGGCTTTTGATTTTCTAAAACTGCTATACGCAGAAATTGATCTTACCGCTCTCTGCCGCGGGGGCAACCACTTTTTCCTTGATGAAAAAGCTGGCAAAAAATCAAGAAAGAACGATGCTTCCTCGCTCGCAGCCACCGCATGGCCCGCCGTTCTTTCATCCCAGCGCTCTTTGGACAGTGGTAGGGCGAGGATAGCGTAATAATAGGTTCGGGCAGTGGGTTTAACCCGGTTGTCTAGTTTAGTTGCATAGGTTTATTCTTTGACACTGCCATTGCTAACGGCGCATACGGCCTAGCATATCACCGCGGTAGAAAGCAACAAACAGCTTTGCACTAGCTTTTGATTTGCATTGCCAAGTAAGAAAGCAGCGTGTGGTTAAGGATTGAGTATTGGGTAAGCCTTTTTCTTACGCTGTAGTAGCTGTTGTTAGCTTTATGCAAGGGGATTATGCAAGCCTTGGGTTTTGTTTCTTTGGGCTAAGCCAAAGAAAGAGCCTCACGGCGGCGGCGAGCCGTGGCAAGGAGGTGTGGTGGGTCTATTGAAGCTAGGGTGAGTTACTAGCAAGGGATTTATCTCTCCGCACCCCGCCCTTTGGGCACCCCTAAAGGGGAATAGAGATAAACAGCGCAAGGCCCCTGCCGTCCTGAGCAGCGTTAGGGATTTGGGAACTGCTATTGTGCTAGGTTAGGGCAGAGGGTTTAGCCAGGTTGCATAGTCCTCACCCATCAAAGTTAATAGTACTTGTTCTGTACTACAGGCCTTCCGATGAAGGTCGGAACAGGTCCTCCCAAGGAGAGGGGAATAAAGGGCAGAGGGTTAAACCCGGTTTGCTAATAGCCTCACCCATTACTCGTTCCGTCATCTCGAACGCTGTTTAGCGGAGAGATCTGTTAAGTTAAATTCGCCTTATAGATTTCTCCTACGTCGAATCCGATAGCTATCCGATTATTTTCGGGAAGGCGCCTGCCTGCCGTAGGTAGGAGGCAAGGATGTGTGTTGGGTCTATTGTAGTTAGGGTGTGTTACTAGCATAGGATTTTTCTTACCGCTCATGCCGCGGAGGCATTTCCTTTTTTTAACGAAAAAAAGGAAACAAAAAACGTTTTCGCTTGCCCTAAGGCAGCTTCTCGCTCAGGCCCAATCCACAAGAAAGGCAAACACGGGCTTTGTCCCGATTGAAACATCGGGATAAATTGAACAAGGCCCCTGCCGCCCACGGGCTTTCCATTGCCTTTCTTCTTTCTGCTGCTGGGCAAGCTCTGCGTGCTATCAAAGTTAATGTTATAGCAAGGGATAAATGGCACTATGTTAGGGCAGAGGGTTTAACCCGGTTGCTAGAGCTAGGAGCACAGGTTTTGCCTTGCTACTGCCATTGCTAAGTGCGCGAACGGCCTTCGGATCGTAGCGAGGAGAATAGTTAATTGTGTTGTTGCTGCTTTCTCTCTGGGGATACCATAGCAAAATGGAGGAATGGAGGTTGCAAACCGTAATGGCTCATTTTGCGGTTTAAAAACATCCCGATATTTATCGGGAGACGTATTATCCGACGTTAGGATCCGGCAGCCTTGATTTTTGTGGAACTTTTTATCAAGAAAAAGTTCCTAGGCTTTCGCCGCCAATGAGGCGAGGCAAGGATGTGTTTGGGGCTTATAATTTTGCATATTGCTGCTATACGCTTGATTTATATTACCGCTCCATTGTGCTAGGTTAGGGCAGAGGGTCAAACCCTTTGCATAAAGCCTCACCCGTTGCTCGTTGCGTCCTCGACGATAGGAGAGACCTGTAAGTTCATCGTAATAGATTTCTTTCCGAAATCCGATAGCGATCGGATCGGAACTGGCTCGTGCGAAAAGCACGTTCGGAATGGATGGTTTACGGAAAAGCATGTACTACGGAAAGACGGAAAGAGGGGTTTAATTCAAATCAGCATATAGGTGTTACAGCAGCTATTTTTATGGAAATCATTTAGGATAAATTACCAGTGGGCTGTACCTTTACGTAGCCATTCCAATTGGCGTTTACCTTAACCTATTTAGATTTTTATAGCTGTATTTAAATCGTAACATTTATTATATATTTGTGAAGGCAATTGCAATTGTGGGCTACGTTTAACCGAAATAGTTGTTTAAACATGGTATTTGAATTGCATTTTTAAGCTCCTTTCAGGTTTGAAAAAGCGTGATAACCAGTATAGCATGCCCATAAAATTTGTCGATAAAAAACAATTTACATTAAACAATAGCCATTAATTGCATAAGCTAATGAAAAAAAAGTTTAAGGCCCAGCTCCACTTTGGGTTTGTATTTACCCTATTGTTGATGGGCGGCTTAGGCGGCCAGTTTGCAAAGGCCCAAACCTTACCTGTTGGTTTATTAAAGAATGTAGAAGACCAATACAGGCGCCAACAGCTCATTGGAGCAGACAGTTTGGAAAGCTCTTATCTCATTCGTCCTATTCAATTGCCAGCAGCAAGTTTGTTCAAAAAGCAACTCTACCAAAACGAGAAAGGGAACCTAAAAGTGTTTTTGTTGCCATTGGTATTGCAGCAGCAATTTAATGGGCACCATCCTTTTGGCAGTAATGATAATTCGATGGTGGCTGCAAAGGGTTATCAGGCTATGGTATCTGGTGGTTTTTACGCGGAGGCTGGCCCTTTGCGCATTCAATTACGCCCCGAGTACGTATATGCGGCTAACAGCAGTTTTGCAACGCCCGAAACCGTAGGTAACCATTTGTATTATGCCTACCCCAATTTGGTTTATAATCGAATAGATAATCCTTCCAGATTTGGAAATGAAGCTTACCAAAAAGGGAGCTGGGGGCAGAGCAGTATCCGCTTAAATTTTGATCCCATCTCTTTTGGCTTATCTACCGAAAGCCTGTGGTGGGGGCCAGGTATTAAAAACAGTTTATTGATGAGTAACAATGCCCCAGGCTTTAAACACCTTACCTTAAATACCACTAAACCAGTTGACATCAGCATAGGAAAAATAGAAGCACAAATTATAGCGGGTCGTTTGGAAGATTCTGGCGTAGCCATGCCTTTAGCTAAGGCCAATACCAATTACACCTTTTTAGCTAAGCCAGACAATTGGCGCAGCATTGCTGGATTGGTATTTACCTACCAACCTAAATGGGTGCCGGGTTTATACCTGGGCTTTGATAGAACCGCGGTTGCTTACCATAATGCCACAGACAGTGCCACTACTTTCTCTTCATTTTTTGGACGTTTTGTACTGCCCGAAAGTCATGCCGAGGTGTATTTCCAGGTAGGGCAAAATAAACATACACCCAATGATAAGGGTTCAAGATTAGCTTCTACCGCTTATGTAGCAGGTTTTAATAAATTGGTCCCTTTAAAAGCGACAGATCAGTACATCCAAGTGGCCATAGAGTTTAGCCAGTTAGAAGCGCCAAGAGGAAAGGGTATCAATGTAAAACCATCTTGGTATACCGATGTGGCTGTGATGCAGGGTTATACCAATAAAGGGCAGGTAATAGGTGCTGGCATTGGTCCGGGTGGTAACATGCAGAGTTTGGATTTGAACTGGGTTAAAGGCTATAAACAAATTGGTTTTGGAATAGAAAGGATCGTCAATAACAACGACTTTTTCTATGGTGCGGGTTTGCCAATTGGGGATGTAAGAAGACACTGGGTTGATCTGGCCTTTAAAGGCAATGTAGGTTGGAATTTTGATAAATTGATCATTAATGCCGAGTTGGCCTATGTCAATTCTCTTAACTACCAATGGCAATTGATCGAAGATGGGAGTTTTTATTGGAACGTGCCGAGGGTAGATGCGGCTAATTTTCATGCCAAGATTGGCTTAATGTATAATTTTTAATGCAGATTGGGATGAAGAAACCTATTTTTGGAGCCAAGGCAAAAACACTTGCTTTGCTTGTTGTAAGTTCATTTTTTAGCGCAAACCTTTTTGCACAGACTTTACCTGTTGGTGGCTTGTTGCCAGGCATGGAAGACCAATTAAGGCGCCAGCAATTGTTGGGGAGAGATAGTTCTGGCACTTCCTTTATGTTAAGGCCCTTGCAGCTCAACAACCTTATATTTAATGCAGATACTAATGCGGCTGGTCTTTCGGCTGCTTATTTCAGCAAAACACTTTATCAATCTGCCAATGGCAAGGCGGCCGCTTATTTGTTGCCGGTAGTATGGACGAGCCAATTCAATAGCCACCATCCTTTTGGCAGCAACGATGGTTCGATGATCAGGAGTAGAGGCTTCCAAACGCAATTGTCTACCGGGCTATATGCTAAAATAGGCACATTAAGTGTGCAATTGCGCCCTGAAGTGGTGTTTGCCCAAAATCGTGACTACCGTGCCTTAAGTGAAACTGGTGCTAGTTATGCTGGTTTATATAACCGCATTGATTTTCCAGAACGATACGGTACTGGCAGTTATACCGACGTCAATTGGGGCCAAAGTAGTGTGCGTTTAACATTCGATCCCGTTGCTATTGGCATTTCGAACGAAAATTTATGGTGGGGACCAGGTACACATAATTCTTTGCTGATGAGCAATAATGCTGCAGGCTTCAAACACGCCACCTTAAATACCAGCAGGCCAGTACAAACTGCGATTGGTTCTTTCGAAGGGCAAATTATAGCAGGTAAACTAGAGGCGTCTGGTTACGAACTCAAAGGAGCTGGCTACCGTGCCAAATCGCAAAATTGGCGATACATCAATGCCATTATGTTAACCTATCAGCCTAAATGGATCCCTAATTTATACATCGGGGTAGATCGTTCGTTTTATGTATACCGTAAAGACATGGCCAGAAGTTTTAAAGGTTATTTCCCTATTTTTACCGCAACACTTAAAAAGACCATCACGTTTGTAGGGGAAACGGAAAATGTGACGGAAGAGGTGGTTAACCAAGACCAATACTTTTCGGCCTATGCCCGTTGGGTATTGCCAGAAGCTAAGGCTGAAGTTTATTTCCAATTTGGCAGAAACGATTTCTCTTATGATATGCGGGATTTTATGTTAGAGCCAGAGAGCTCGCGGGCCTATATTGCAGGTCTGCGCAAATTGGTGGCCTTGCCTCAAAAAGATACCTATATCCAGTTGGGGGTGGAGCTTACGCAAATGCAGGGTTCCAATACAGGTACCTTGCGTAATCAGCCCAACTGGTATTTACATTATGTAGCTGCAGGTTATACCAACAAAGGCGAGATTATTGGAGCGGCCGTTGGACCAGAAAGTAACCAACAAACCTTCGAAGTAAGTTGGGTACAGGGTCTCAAAAAGATAGGTCTGCGCTTCGATCACCTCAATCATAATGTGGCTTTGGCTAAAATTGTAGATGGCGAAAAACAATATTGGAGCGATTTGGTTTTTGGTGGTCATTTTGATTGGAATTACAAAAACTTAATTTTTAATTCTCAACTGAATTATATTCATGCTAAAAACTATCAGTATCTGAGCAAAAGTGAAAGTAATTTGGCACTAAAACTGGGGATTTTCTATAATTTTCAGTAACTGGAAATTTTGTAGCGCTGGGTGTTAACGTGTTTTGAAATAGGAGCTGTGTTGGGGGTTATAGCAATGGATAAATGGCATTAGGTTAGGGCAAAGGGTTAAACCCGGTTGCCTAGTCCTCACCCATCAAAGTTAATAGTACTTGTTCTGTACTACAGGCCTTCCGATGAAGGTCGGAACAGGTCCTCCCAAGGAGAGGAGAATAATGGGCAGAGGGTTAAACCCAGTAGCCAAGAATACTAGTACAGGTTTTGCCTTGCTACTAACATTGCTAAGGGCGGATACGGCCTTCGGATCGTAGCGAGGAGAATTTTATCTTCGGGAAGGCGAGGCAAGGATGTATGGTAGCCATTAACTGATTTTGCTGCTAATGCAGCGATTTTTTTTAACGCTCATGCCGCGGGACAAATACTTTTGAGCCCAAAAGTATTCAAAAGGCTTTCGCTTGCCCTAAGGCAGCCTTTCGCTCAGGCCCAACTCACAAGAAAGGCAAACACGGGCTGTGTCCCGATTGAAACATCGGGATAAACAGAGCAAGGCCCCTGCCGCCCACGGGCTTTCCATTGCCTTTCTTCTTTCTGCTGCTGGGCAAGCTCGTTCGTACTATCAAAGACAGGAATTTGGGAACTGCTATTGTGCTAGGTTAGGGCAGAGGGTTAAACCCAGTTGCATATGGCCTCATCCATTACTGGTTCCGTCATCTCGAACGCTGTTTAGCGGAGAGATCTGTTAAGTTAAATTCGTCTTATAGATTTCTCCTACGTCGAATCCGATAGCTATCGGATGACAAATTATCGGCTGGGTGTCTCACCTGCCGAAATATAGTGGGTATCCGCTTGTTAAATGGTGCTAGGTTAGGGCAGAGGGTTAAACCAGTTGCATAGTCCTCACCCATCAAAGTTAATAGTACTTGTTCCGTACTACAGGCCTCTCCCAAGGAGAGGGGAATAAAGGGCAGTGGGTTAAACCCAGTAGCCAAGAATACTAGTACAGGTTTTGCCTTACTATTGCCATTGCAAATGGCGCCATTGGCCTAGCATATCACCGCAGTAGAAAGCAACAACCAGCTTTGCACTAGCTTTTGATTTGCATTGCCAAGTAAGAAAGCAGCGTGTGAGGGGGGATTGAGGATTGGGTACGCCTTTTTCTTACGCTGTAGTAGCTGTTAGTAGCTTTATGCAAGGGGATTATGCAAGCCTTGATTTATTCATTGATAGTTATTGTTTTTACAGGTATTCATGCTTTCGCTTCGCTCAGGATTGCGACACTTTTGATCAAGCAAAAGTGGCTAGGCTTTCGCCGCCAATGAGGCGAGGCAAGGAGTTGTGTAGGGTCTATTGTAGCTAGGATGTATTACTAGCAAGGGATTTATCTCTCCGCACCCCGCCCTTTGGGCACCCCTAAAGGGGAATAGAGATAAACAGCGCAAGGCCCCTGCCGTCCTTAGCAGCGTTAGGGATTTGGGAACTGTTATTGTGCTAGGTTAGGGCAGAGGGTTAAACCCGGTAGCCTAGTCCTCACCCATCAAAGTTAATAGTACTTGTTCTGTACTACAGGTCTTCCGATGAAGGTCGGAACAGGTCCTCCCAAGGAGAGGAGAATAATGGGCAGAGGGTTAAACCCGGTTGCATAGTCCTCACCCATCAAAGTTAATAGTACTTGTTCTGTACTACAGGCCTCTCCCAAGGAGAGGGGAAAAAAGGCAGTGGGTTAAACCCAGTTGCATAAGGCCTCACCCGTCAAAGTAATTAGGAAAGGCTACTGCAGTAACATCCTTCCGATGAAGGTCGGAACAGGTCTTCCCAAGTAGAGGGGAATAAAGGGCAGAGGGTTAAACCCAGTAGCATAGTCCTCACCCGTCAAAGTTAATAGTACTTGTTCTGTACTACAGGCCTCTCCCAAGGAGAGGGGAATAAAGGGCAGTGGGTTAAACCCAGTTGCATATGGCCTCATCCATTACTGGTTCCGTCATCTCGAACGCTGTTTAGCGGAGAGATCTGTTAAGTTAAATTCGCCTTATAGATTTCTCCTACGTCGAAATGACGAATTATCGGCTGGGTGTCTCACCTGTCGAAATATAGGGGGTATCCGCTTGTTAAATGGTGCTAGGTTAGGGCAGAGGGTTTAACCCAGTAGCATAGTCCTCACCCATCAAAGTTAATAGTACTTGTTCTGTACTACAGGCCTTCCGATGAAGGTCGGAACAGGTCCTCCCAAGGAGAGGAGAATAATGGGCAGAGGGTTAAACCTAGTAGCCAAGAATACTAGTACAGGTTTTGCCTTGCTACTAACATTGCTAAGGGCGTATACGGCCTCAGTGGGGCGACGTTAAAAAAATCTAAAAAGTGTAGCGTTAAAAACAAAAAGCTGTTTGAGCGCCCGCCAGCCGCGGCTGGCAGCGTCCCGATAGCTATCGGGATCTTTTTGTTTAGCGTAGCGTTTGCATTTTTAGGAGCGCCAGTGCAGCCTAGATTTTTTGTTTCTTTTTGATCAATGCAAAAAGAAAGAGCCTACAGCGGCGGTAGCTGTGGCAAGGATGTGTGGTGGGTCTATTGTAGCTAGGGTGTGTTACTAGCAAGGGATTTATCTCTCTGCACCCCGCCCTTTGGGCACCCCTAAAGGGGAATAGAGATAAACAGCGCAAGGCCCCTGCCGTCCTTAGCAGCGTTAGGAATTTGGGAACTGCTATTGTGCTAGGTTAGGGCAGAGGGTTAAACCAGTTGCATAGTCCTCACCCATCAAAGTTAATAGTACTTGTTCTGTACTACAGGCCTCTCCCAAGGAGAGGAGAATAAAGGGCAGAGGGTTAAACCCGGTTTGCTAATAGCCTCACCCGTCAAAGTAATTAGGAAAGGCTACTACAGTAACATCCTCTCCCAAGGAGAGGGGAATAAAGGGCAGAGGGTTAAACCCGGTTGCTAGAGCTAGGAGCACAGGTTTTGCCGTGCTAGTTCCATTGCTAATGGCGCATACGGCCTCAGTGGGGCGACGTTAAGAAAATGCAATAAGTGTAGCGTTAAAAACAAAAAGCTGTTTGAGCGCCCGCCAGCCGCGGCTGGCAGCGAGTTCTTTTTGTTTAGCGTAACGTTTGGATTTTTAGGAGCGCCAGTGCAGCCGCGGCATTTTGGTTCTTTTCTGCTGCAGGAAAAGAACTAGGGTTTCGCCGCCAATGAGGCGAGGCAAGGATGTGTTTGGGGCTTATAGTTTTGCATATTGCTGCTATACGCTTGATTTATCTTACCGCACCCCGCCCTTTGGGCACCCCTAAAGGGGAATAGAGATAAACAGCGCAAGGCCCCTGCCGTCCTTAGCAGCGTTAGGGATTTGGGAACTGCTATTGTGCTAGGTTAGAGCAAAGGGTTAAACCAGGTTGCATAGTCCTCACCCATCGAAGTTAATAGTACTTGTTCTGTACTACAGGCCTTCCGATGAAGGTCGGAACAGGTCCTCCCAAGGAGAGGGGAATAAAGGGCAGAGGGTTTAACCCGATTTGCTAATAGCCTCACCCGTCAAAGTAATTAGGAGAGGCTACTGCAGTAATATCCTTCCGATGAAGGTCGGAACAGGTCCTCCCAAGGAGAGGGAGATAAAGGGCAGTGGGTTAAACCCGGTTGCATAGTCCTCACCCGTCAAAGTTAATAGTACTTGTTCTGTACTACAGGCCTCTCGAAAGGAGAGGGGAATAAAGGGCAGTGGGTTAAACCCGGTTGCTTAGGATAGTTTCAAAGGTTTTTCCTTATTACTTGCATTGATAATGGCGCATACGGCCTAGCCTATCACCGCAGTAGTGGAAAATCCTGATAGCTAAAGAGAGGGGAAGAAAGGGCTTAAGTTAAACCCTTTGCCTATATCAATTGCATAGGCTTGCCTCTCTACCGCCAAGCTAGGCACGAATTAGCTCTTAAGCCAATAGGGGATTAAAAAAAAGCCATATAGTTTACAATTTTGCTCACTATCATACTTAATTTTTCACCTTTTTGATGCTAATTTCATGCTTAAATTGGGTGTTTTTTTATCATTTTCTACAATTGTTGAAATTTTAGCCAAATGATGTGCCCTAAATAGCTAAAAATTACCTAAATGCCATTAAATTCATGTTAATTGCCGGTTAAATATTGTAGTTGTGTATTAACTGTAAAGATATTTATTTGATTTTAAAGAGATAATTACTAATTTAGTGGCATATTTAGTTATTGTATTTTGTACACTAAGCTTTAGGAGATGTGCAAAGACGAGAGCTATTAACGCTCAATTGACAATCATGTTCTCGATATTTAAAAAAAAGCCTTTAAAAGTTACCGATATCAGCTGGTTAGGTGTTGATATGCATTCGCATTTATTGCCAGGCATCGACGATGGTGCCAAGACCTTGGCAGATTCAGTAAGCTATATCAAAGCCCTGCAAGATTTAGGCTTTGAAAAGTTGATCTGTACCCCCCATATTTTTCATGAGCTGTATCCCAACAGTAAGGAGACGATATTGCCCGCTTTAATGCTCGTGAAAACGGCTCTTGAAGTGGCTAATGTTGGGGTAGTAATTGATGCTGCTGCCGAATATATGGCAGATGAGCATTTTGAAATTACAGGTGACTTGCAGTGTTTGCCTAATCGCTACCTGCTGATCGAAATGTCTTATTTAAACGAAACCCCAAATATTGAGCAGGTAATATTTAATTTACAGATCAAAGGTTATAAAGTGATTTTGGCGCATCCAGAACGCTATAATTTTTACCACAAGGAACATGGCCGTTACCATCGCTTAAAGGATATGGGCTGTCTGTTTCAACTGAACTTATTGTCGGTAACCGGTTATTATGGGAAACCTGTTAAACTGGCTGCCGAATACCTATTGAGTAAAAAACTGTATGATTTGGCGGGTACCGATTTGCACCATGAGCAGCACTTGAAGGTTTTGCAGTCTGCTGTGCAAAATGGAACGCTTTATGCCAATATTGGCCATTATCCCTTTAAAAACAAAATGCTTTAATAGATGCCTATGGCGGCTTTTGAGAGATGCTTGAGAAAAAACTACTTTCGTTTTAGTTAACTTCCTTATATTTACAACATCTTTAACTAAAACAAAATCTACCTTATGAAAAAATATTTATCTTTCTGTTTAAAGAGTTTCGTGCTGGTTTACATCAGTATAGCCTTTGTCGCCTGTTCTGGCGTTAAAAATATTGGTTATTTCCAGAATGTGGGTGCCATTGATTCGGTAAGTGCCAGCAATGTGATTGGTTTTACGGAACCGGTGATCCAACCGGATGACATTTTGGCCATTTCTCTTTTTACCATCGATCCTGCCACAGGTGCCCAGGTCAACCAATTGGCTTCTCAAGCTGTTGTAGGCCTAAATGGTGCTAATGCCATTAATGGTTTTTTAGTAGATAAAAATGGGGAGATTGAACTGTCGGGTATCGGAAAGGTTAAGTTATTAGGATTAACCACCTTTCAGGCAAGAGATTTGATCCGTACCAAGGCCGCTGCAGATTATAAAAATGCCAGTGTGCAAGTGCGTTTTGCCAATTTTAAGGTCAATGTAATTGGAGAGGTGGCCAAACCCGCCATCTATACCTTGCCTAATGAAAAAGTAACGGTATTGGATGCCATTGGTTTGGCAGGGGATTTAACCCTATATGGCAAAAGAGAAAATATTTTGGTAATTAGAGAAAAGGATGGCAAAAAAGAATATGCCAGATTAAATTTATATGATACCGATATCTTTAAAAGCCCTTTTTACTATTTAAAGCAAAATGACATTGTCTATGTAGAACCGCATAAATCTAAAACAGCAGCTTTAAATGCACCTACCCGTACCAGTATCGGCTTAATTTTGTCGGCAATTTCGGTGTTGGTATTGGCAATCACTAGATTATAAAATAATGGAGAACAACCCACAATATAACCAGCTTAATACTGAAGAAAAAGAGCAAACTATAGATTTTAAAAAAATTATAGGACGCTTGCTGTTGAAATGGCCTTGGTTTTTATTAAGTATCATTACATGTGTATTCATTTCTTGGCTTTACTTACGGTATCAGACGCCATTGTACAACATAAATGCTCGATTGCTATTAAACGATGAAAAAAAAGGTAGTGCAGGAGCACAAGCTGAAGGTTTAGGAGACTTGGGTGGATTGCTTGGTGTTAAAAACTCACTAGATAATGAAGTTGAGGTCTTAAAGACTCGTGACTTACTGCATGAAGTAGTCGAGGATATGAAGCTCAATATTAAGTATTACAAAAAGGGCAATATTCGTGATGTGGAATTTTATAATCCGCCTTTTAATTTGGCATTTCTTAAAGAAGCAGATACTATTAGGACAACTGTATTTACGTTAAAACAATTAAATAATGGTAAGTTGTCCCTAAAAACCGATGGTGTAGATACCATTATTAATTACGATAAGCCAATTTATATTAAGAAAATAGGTTTATTTCAAATACACGGGGGTGTTAGTCCACTGGATAAAAACTCTGAATATAGTTTTGTTGTAAAATCTTTGGATGCTGAGGTAGCTTCGTTAATGGGGAACATAACTGTATCTGTTACAAACAAGCTTTCAACAATTATTGATTTAAGTTTAAATCACGCCATTCCTAAAAAAGGAGAAGATATTATTAATAAATTAATTTCTAAATACATTCAAGGGAATATTGATGATAAAAATATTATTGCGGATAGCACCATTAAATTTATTAAAAACAGATTGGCCTATATAGGGGGCGAATTGGGAGGCCTAGAAGGTAACATCCAAGGCTTTAAAGAACGCAACAATTTGGTAGAGATGAGCGAACAGAGTAAAATGTTGGTTCAGAATACAGCGCAATATGTAAAAGACATTTCTCAGATCGAAACCCAATTGAGTATCTTGAGTAGCCTTAAAGAATATTTAACCGACGAAAGTAAAAACAAAAGGGTATTGCCAAGTTCAACTTTGATCACCGATGCTGTATTCAATGGCTTGATCGAGCGTTACAATCGTCTATTACTGGAAAGGGATAGTAAGTTGATCAGCTTAACCGAGACCAATCAACAGATTGTGAATTTAGATCAACAAATCGCCGCTTTAAGGGTAGATATGTTGTCTAATCTCGAAAATATTCAGCGCAATTTAACCATTAGTAGAAATAGCTTGCGCAGGCAAATGAATACGGTAGAAGGCAACATGCAGCAGGTGCCAAAGGTAGAGCGTAACTATTTAGACCTGGCCAGACAGCAGCAAATTAAACAGCAATTGTACCTGTATTTGATGCAGAAAAACGAAGAAACCGAAATTTCTAAAACGGCGAACCTGTCCAATGCTAGGATAATTGATTCACCCAAATCACAAGTCAGTCCTTTTAGCCCTAAAAAGCAGATAGTGATGCTTGCTGGATTAATGATTGGTTTATTAGTACCAATTATTGTTTCTTACTTGATAGAGTTAATGAATACTCGTATAGAGTCAAAAGAAGATATAACTAAGCTAACGGCAGTTCCTATTGTTGGAGAAATTAGCCACGATGATGGTGGTGATAATTTAATTATTGCATCCAATTCTCGATCAGTCATCTCCGAGCAATTTAGAGCGCTACGAACTAACCTATCGTTTTATTTGAAAGGGGTAGAAAAAACCATTCTATTAACTTCAAGCATGTCTGGCGAAGGTAAATCTTTTGTGGCATTGAACTTAGGGAATGTGCTGGCGTTAACAGGCAAAAAAGTATTGTTAATGGAATTGGATTTGCGAAAGCCAGGTTTGTCTCACAAATTAGATCTTAGCAATACCAATGGTTTTACTAATTATGTATTAGATGATGGTCTTAGGTCAATAGATCTTATAAAACCTCTAAATCTTCATCCTAACTTATTCTTATTAAGTTCAGGCCCTATACCTCCGAATCCCGCAGAAACACTAATGAGCAGCAGGATGGCTGTTTTAATGTCAGATTTGAAACAGCAATTTGATTACATCATAATAGACGCACCACCCATTGGTTTGGTAACCGATGCGCAGTTGTTGGCCGAGCATGCTGACCTTTGTTTGTATCTGGTAAGGCAAAAATACACATTCAAAGAGCAGCTCAATATTGTACAAGGGTTGTATCGAACTAAAAAAATGAGCAAAATGGGTATCGTAGTAAATGATATCAGTGAAAGCAATGGTTATGGTTATGGTTATGGTTATGGCTACGGTTATGGATATGGATATGGTTATGGCACTTATGGTGATGGTCAGAATAAAAAGAAAAATTGGCTGAATAGGATATTTAAAAAATAGCATTATGTTTAAGATACTTGACTGTACGTTACGCGATGGGGGTTACTATACCAACTGGGATTTTGATAAAACTTTAGTTCAGACATATCTCAGGTCGCTAAATGATTTACCTGTTGATTATATTGAAGTGGGATATCGTAGCATCCCTATAAAAGAATACTATGGTAAATATTTTTACTCACCTGTGTATGAATTGCAGGAGTTAAAACGTCTAAGTAAAAAGAAGTTAGTGATTATCTTTAATGAAAAGGATATTCGAGTTGAACACGTTGCCGATTTATTAAATCCAATTAAGGGATTGGTAGATATGGTACGTATTGCCCTAGACCCGCAGCAATTAGGTCGAGCATTAAATTTAGCTCAAGAAATCAAGAAGTATGGTTTCGAAGTAGGGTTTAATGTGATGTATATGTCTAAATGGAGTCAATATGGAAGCTTTATTGAGGAATTAAAAGAGTTAAACGGATTAGCTGATTACTTTTATATGGTAGATAGCTACGGAGGGGTATTTCCTGATGATGTGAAGGCAACAATGGATTTAGTGCGTTCTAAGACAGATTGTAAAATTGGTTTTCACGGTCATAATAACTTGGAAATGGCTTTGATTAATACGCTTACTGCTATTGAATATGGGGCAGATATTGTTGATTCTACCATATTAGGAATGGGTAGGGGCGCAGGTAACCTTAAAACGGAGTTGTTACTTTCGGTGCTAAATACTAAATATGACTGGACTATTGATTTTAATGCTATCGGAAATGTGGTTGATGCGTTTGATACCTTATTAAAGAAATATGAATGGGGTACTAACGTTCCATATATGATTTCTGGTTCCAATTCTCTACCTCAAAAAGATGTAATGGATTGGTATACAACGCGTACTTATTCGCTGAATAGCATGGTAAGGGCACTACAAAATCAAAAAAATAAAATTAAAGATAATGAGCAATTACCAATCTTTAAGCCAGATAAATCATACAATAAAGTTCTTATAGTAGGTGGAGGACCTAATTCAGTTGAACATTCTAAGGCGATTATAGAATTTATTAACAAAAATGAAGACATTGCGGTAGTACATGCGAGTTCTAAAAATGCCTTACACTATAATGAAATTAAAGCCGATCAGTTTTATTGTTTAGTAGGAAATGAAGGACATCGATTAGAGAAGGTTTTCCATGACCTTGGAGATTTCGAAGGTGTTTGTGTCTTGCCTCCCTTTCCTCGTAAGATGGGCACTTACGTGCCCGCTAAAATACATGATCAATGCTTCGAATTAGAAGGTATCTCGTTTACAGAGCAAATTACGGATTCCCATAGTGTATTAGCCTTGCAAATTGCTTTAGAACTTCAAGCTAAAGAAATCTATGTGGTAGGTTTTGATGGTTATCAGGAAGCTTCTATTACACAGCTAGAGCGAAGCTTAGTCGATGAGAACGAGGTCTTGTTCAATGCATTTCAAAGCATCTCGGAGCATGAGTTAATTTCCTTAACGCCTACAAAGTATAAAGCATTAAAGTCTGGGTCGGTATATAGTTTTATTTGGTAATGAGTTATATAGTAATCATCCCAGCAAGATATAAGTCGACTAGGTTCCCAGGAAAGCCTCTGACGCCCATATTAGGGAAGAGTATGTTGTTACGCACTTATGAACAGTGTATCAAGGCAGTAGATGCTAAATTGGTATATGTAGCGACTGAAGACCAGCGGATAGTTGATCATTGTATTTCGTTTGGCATACAGGTAGTTTTGACCTCTGATGAATGCCTAACAGGTACAGACCGCATTGCGGAGGTGGCTACAAAGATTAAGGCAGATTATTACATTAATGTTCAAGGAGACGAACCTTTATTTAATCCTGATGACATCGTGAAGATCAGTAATCTTTTAGATACTTATCCTGGTGAGATACTAAATGGTTACACTGCTATAACCGATCAAAAGCAGTACAGTAGCATTTCAGTTCCTAAAGTAGTTTTTAGACCTAACGGGAAGTTATTATATATGTCTAGGAGTGCAATACCCGGTAATAAAACTTCAACTTTTGTGAAGGCTTGGAGACAGGTTTGCATATACGCTTTCCCACATGAAGCTTTAGTAGCATTTGCAGCTTGCAAAGTTAAAACTTCATTAGAGGCGGAGGAAGACATAGAGATATTAAGATTTTTGGAGTTAGATTATGAAGTTAGAATGATTGAGCTCTCCAGCGAATCGATTGCTGTTGATAATCCAGAGGACGTGATGGAAGTTATTCAAAAATTAGAAGAGAATGTTCGAGAAGTATAAGGTTATCCTTTGGGATTTTGATGGCGTAATTATGGATTCTATGCCTATAAGAAGTAATGGGTTCGCTGCAGTTTTAAAAAATTACCCAGTTGATCAAGTCAGTCAATTGATGGATTTTCATAATCAAAATGGCGGTCTTTCCAGATACGTAAAATTCAGATATTTTTTTGAAAACATCAGAGGAGAATCTGTTACTGAAGATAAAGTACAAGTTTTATCTAGCTCTTTTTCTGAGATTATGTTAAATTCTTTAATTAATAAAGAACTATTGATTAAAGATTCTATTGCTTTCATTGAAGCAAATTCAGATAAATATGAGATGCATATAGTTTCTGGATCTGATGGTATTGAGTTAAATAAAATCTGTGAAGCTCTAGATTTAAGTAAATATTTTAAATCTATTAATGGATCACCAACTCCTAAAAATCAGTTAGTGGAAGAACTCATTAGAAATAATAGTTATGATAAGGGTGACATTGTATTAGTGGGTGACTCAATAAACGATTTAGATGCTGCTAACGCGAACGGGATTTCATTTATTGGATATAATAATCAGGCATTAAAATCGGATAATGGATTTTATATAACACTGTTTGGAGCGCTATAATTTTTAATAGTAGAGCTCAGATTTATATGGGAAAATACAGTAAATTAGGTAAGAATACATTTTTGCTTTTTATCGGAAGCATTGGAGGCAAAATGATAACATTTATTATGTTGCCGTTCTATACTATGTGGCTTTCTGTAAAAGATTATGGAGTTGTAGATTTACTTGGAGTATATGTTTCGTTTATTGTACCTCTTGTAGCATGTTGCATTGCCGAGGCGATTTTTATATTTCCAAAAGGATTAGAAAAAAAAGAACAAAGTAGTTACTTCAGCTCAGGCCTTTTCTTTGCATTATGTACTTTCTCTTTAGCAGCGATAATTTTCGCAATTACATATACCATATTAATCCACATGGGAATAGATAATAGCTTCACAAATTATACGTGGGTGATTTTTTTAATGATTTTCACATCATTTATACAAAGTTATGTACAGCAGTTTGCAAGGAGTCTAGATTACGTAAAGGTTTATGCTACCTCTGGTATTTTGCAAACTGCAGCAATAGCATTGTTCTCGTTTTTGTTAATTCCTAGCTTTGGAGTGTTCGGGTTCATCTTTGCTAATAGCTTATCAGCATTATTGACAGCCAGTTTTAGTTTTATATCCATAAAAGCTCATAACTATATTAAAATCCGATCGATATCATTTGCGAAAATTAGGGAGATGCTTACATACTCTGTACCCCTGATTCCAAATGTCGTAATGTGGTGGTTAATTGGGGCATTAAATAGACCGATTATGGAACATACCTTGGGTACTGAAGCCATTGGACTATTTGCAGTTGCTAATAAATTTCCATCGATAATTACTGTTTGCTTTGGAATCTTTGTTAGCTCTTGGCAAATGTCCGTTGTAGAGGAGTTCAAAAAAGAAGGTTATGGTGAATTCTATAACAAAATTTTGAGGATTATATTCTTCGTATTAACATTAATCTCATTGCTGCTTGGATTTTTTAGTGAATATATTCTAAGAATAGCTACTGATATTAAGTTTGATGAGGCTAAAGCGTACGTACCTTTACTTTGTATCGCAGTTTTGTTGAGTTCTATGTCGGGAATGGTTGGAACTAATTTTACAGCAACACGGCAAAGTAAGTATTTTTTCTATTCTAGCGTCTGGGGTGCATTAGCAAGTGTTGGCCTAAGTTTTTTATTAATCCCTACGTGGGGATTGTGGGGAGCAAGTTTAGCAATTGTTTTATCTCATGCAACTATGGCCGCGGCAAGAATAATTAATTCTTGGAAATACGCTAAGATTCAAAATGCTCAATTATACATTATGATGTTATTAATAAATATTACCTTGGTGATTTTGTTGCATTTTTGCAATTCTATTTTATATAGATACTTGGGTTTCATTATTTTGATGTTTGGATTTTTAGTTGTTAACAAGGATATATTGGCAGATTTAAAATCTAATTTAAAATATATTAGGAAGAGGTAGTTACTTATTAAATTTAGAAATTATGAGTGGTTTTATTAAAGGGTTTTTTGGCTTTCTTATTTTTGTTTTTAACGTAATTTCAAGGCTATTTACTATAGCTAGACCTCTGCAGAAAAGTTATAGCGGCAAATTATGCGTTTTAGCAAATGGCCCTTCATTAAAAAATGAGCTTGAAAATATTGCTAATTATGTAATCCCAAATAATGTAGATTACGGAGTAGTCAATTTTTTTGCTTTCGAAGAGCTGTTCCCGAAAATTAGACCCAAGCATTATAGTTTGGCTGATCCTATGTTTTTTCAAACGACACGAAACATTGAGAATGTCAAAAAATTATTTGGCATACTCAACATGGCGGTAACTTGGGATATGACAATTTATGTTCCTTCACATCGCTTTGATCAATTTATTAAGTTTAGTGAATTAAATAATAGTTTCATTAAAGTCCAAAGAGTTAATACTATAACATACACAGGTTTTGAAAGACTACGTTATTATTTTTATGAAAAATCTATTGCATCTCCAAAGATTCAAACAGTTGCGGTTCTTGCCATTTTTGTTGGTTTAAATTTAGGGTATAAGGAGATTGATCTATTTGGGGTTGATCATTCCTTTATGGATTCGCTGTTCGTTGATGAAAATAATCAATTGTTTAATAGGGAATTGCATTTTTATGATAATGGTAAGACAGCGCTAAAACCGATACTAAAGAATGCTGATGATGCGCCATGGAAGGTGAGTGAATATTTGATTGCTATATCAAATATGTTTAAAGGACATGAACATTTAGAGCAATATGCTGCCTATTTGGGTGCTAAAATTTTAAACTGTACCCCGGGCTCTTTTATAGATGCTTACCAAAGAAGAAAGAATTTTCACACAGATTGATAATTCTATGGTAATTAACTTAATTAATACTTAAATTTTATAATATGCTCTTTTTTATAAAAACTTTACTTTATCCTTTTTTAGATTATTTTCTTTTGGTGAAGAAAAAGTTTTCTTTGAAGAACAAATTCCCTAAGCTAAAGATGTCCGGAAATGTATCTATTCGCAATTGTCAATTCGGTACTAACTGCTACGTACAAAATGCTACTATTAACAATTCTGAATTAGGTGATTTTTCTTATGTTGGCTCTCTATCATATGTTAATTTTTGTAAAATTGGAAAATTTACTTGCATTGGTCCAAATGTAAAGATAGGTTTGGGTAGCCACCCAGTAAGTAGTTTTGTTTCTGTACATCCGGTTTTCTACTCAACGGCAGCGCAAGTGGGGATCACTTTTGCAGATAAGAATTATTTTAATGAATATGAAAACACTATTATTGGTAATGATGTCTGGATTGGGGCAAACGTAATAATAAAAAGTGGAGTAACAATTTCTGATGGTGTCATAATAGCTTCTGGATCAGTTGTCACAAAGGATATCGAGCCATACGCAATTGTGGGTGGAATACCTGCTAAACATATCAGATATAGGTTTACTGAATTACAGATTACACGCTTATTGGAGAAAAAATGGTGGGATTTCGACATTAAAAGGTTACAATCAAATTTCAAGTTGTTTCATGATGTAGATAATATAGAGCAATTATAATTATGATTAGCAGTGTTTTAAGAAAAATAGCAGTTTTGGCTAATATATTGTATTTTCTAATAAAGGGTGTTTCTTTTGGTAGTAGGCTGAGAGTAAGAGGTTATGTGGGGCTAGATTTAAAAAGAGGCAGTAAGATAACCATTGGCGACAATTTTGTTTTACTGAGTGGAAATATGTATAATTCTATTGGCAGGAATATAAAAAGTACTTTAAGGGCAGACATTGATGCATTAATCACTATAGGAAATAATGTTGGTATGAGTAATGTGTGCATCTGGTCTAAATGTGAAATTTATATTGGTAATAATGTTAAAATAGGCGCCGATACTATCATTTTGGATTCCGATATGCATTCCCTAGATTATTTAGACCGACGCGATCCAAAATCTGATGTAGCTAATGCAAAAAAAAATAGTGTATTTGTTGGAGATGATGCATTTATTGGTACAAGGTGCATCATAAATAAAGGTGTTAGGATTGGGGATCGTTCAATTGTTGCTTCTGGTAGCGTAGTTAGCAAGTCTATTCCATCAGATGAGATTTGGGGCGGTAATCCTGCAAAATTTATCAAGTATAATACTTCTGATCATGGATATTCTTAAGCGCAATCTATGTTTGTATACTTTTAAAATTAATAAAATATTATGATTTATTTATTTTTCGACCTCTACCTAACTGGTCATCACTCAGAATATATAGAGCACTTAATAAAATATTTGATAAAGAGGGAGCAGGATGAAAATAGATTTTATTTTGTTCTAAATCCTCATTTTAACCAGCAATTTAAGGCGATTTCGGATTTAACAAATGCTAGAGAAGATGTAAACATTGTATGTGTAAAAGAGTTGGAATGGGAAAGTGTTATGAGAGGGTCATTACTTCGAAAATCGTTTGCACAATTCCATTTAATGGACGAGTATGCAAAAAAGCTTGATGCCAATAATATTATGCTTTTGCACATGAATATATTTCAGGCAGCATTATGTTTAAAGCGCACAAGTTATCTCATTCGTGGTATTCTTTTTTCCCAATTTACAAGACAGCATATTGATGGAAAACTTTCTGATCGACTTAGGTATATTAGACGGTATTTGCAGACTTTACTCCTGACAAAAAATAAAAGCTTGACAGAAGTATTCTTACTAAATGATAAAGAGAGCTGTATATATTTGAACAAAGAGTTTAAAACTAATATTTTCAATCATCTTCCAGATCCTGTTCCTGAACTAACTGTAGATGAATATGTTGATATTCGAAATGAATATTCAATACCTTTAGAAAACAAGATTTTTTTTCATTTCGGTGTTTTATCCGAAAGAAAGGGAACAATTGATATCTTAAGAAGTCTATTTTCTATTCCCTCTGATCTTCAGACTGGCCTGACATTAATACTTGCTGGCAAAGTAGATAATCCAGAGACGGTAATGAATTTACAAGCTATTTTTGATGATCTCAAAAGAGTAGGCAATAAAGTGCAGATAATATTCAAAAATGGCTTTGTGTCAAACAATATAAAAAATAATTTATTTCATCAATGTGATTTCGTTTTAATACCATATAAAAATGTTGAGGCTTCAAGTGGCGTATTTGGTCATGCTTTGGCTGCAAACAAGGCAGTGGTGGGGTATTCCAAAGGTCTTTTGGGCCACATGATTAAGAACTATCATTTGGGAATAATAATAGATAAAATAGATCTAGTTGCGTTATCTACGATAAAGTTTGATAATAGACAAAATAAAAGTCAAGAAAGTAATGTTAATGAGTTTGCTAGAAGGGTAATTGGTATTTAATGAGCAATGTAAAAAATATTGGTAGTAATATAAAATATGTGCTTCTGTCGTTAATTTTCTACTTAAGCTCCTTTCGTATGGCTTCAGTTTCAGATTTGGCACTAACCTACTCTGTACCCGGGTATATTAAGATTATACAAACTACTTCTCCTGGAATTATTGCTGTTTTTATGTTAATATCTTTAGTTGTCAAGGATAGGCAAAATAAAGGCAATTTAGATATTAACGGGTTAATTTATTACTATATATTTAGTTTATCAATCGCATTATTTTCTTTTATTAATGGTGGTGAGATTCTCGAACTTCTAAATCGATTTGTATTTCTTTCTTTAATATTTATATATTTTTGGCAAGTCGTTTCTAAATTGGAATCAGTTAATAAGCTCATTGTAGCTGTTTTCTGGGGGATGTTCGCATTTATTCTTTCGAATTTAATAATGATGATTTTAGGAATTGGGAGCTTATCCTGGAAAGGCAGATTGTTTGGTTTAGCGGGGCACCCAAATTTTATGGGATTATGTGGTACATTGGTTATCATAACTTCAGCTTTCCTATTTTGGACATCTAAGAGGTTTATGTATAAGATTCTTTACCTGTTCGCACTCGGCTCTGGTTTCTGGATTTGTTTATTGACTGGCTCAAGAAACTCAGTCTTTTCGAGCGTAATCTTTTTTGTATTCTTCACTTTTTTCAATATGAGAAATAAAATTTTACGTTTTATTTTTCTCTATGTAGCAGCATTAGTGGCATTCTTATTTTTCAATTATTTTAGTATTGATTCCTTAGATTATGCTGCAAGAGGTAATACGAGAGCAGAAACCTGGGCTTCTATGTGGGAACAAGCATCTAGTTTACCTCTATTCGGAATTGGTAAAACTGGAGCCACAAGTAACAGTTTTCTATTTGCTGTGGTAGCTGCTGGTGTTATAGGTTCTCTTTTCCTTTTTATGAGTATGATCAAATCACTTAAGGTTTTTATAATCCAGAGTAGAACTGTTAACAATCAATATATGGTAAATTTTCGAAAGGCTTTTATATTAGCTATATTCTCAGCGGCATTCTTCGAAGGTTTTTTATTAGATACAATTGGTGCAGGTGTTTTTTCCTATTGGTTATTACTAGCTATAAATGCAAAGAAAAATAATACAGACATAAAAATTAAATTCGATGATCGCAATTATTCACACAGTGGTATCTCATTATAGAGAAGCTTTTTTTGAAGGCTTAGCTAAAAGTCAAGACTTCGATATTTATTGTTTTCTTAATCAAAATGAGACAACGGAAAAGAATTTCAAAGTAAGTGATTATTCAGTAAAAGATTTGTGGAAGGTTTCTTTTGGTAAATTTGTGTTTTATTCATTAACCCCTTTTTTCAATACTAAATATGATACAATTGTATTAATGTGGAATTTTGGGCATATTTCATCTTGGATCCTTTTGCTCACCAAGATATTTCATAAAAAAAAACTAATTCTTTGGGGTCATGGGATATCGGTTAGAAGGTATTTGAAAGAGGAAAAAAGTCCAGATTTTTTGCTGAAATTAATGGCATATTTTGCAGATGGCTTATGGGTTTACATGGAAAAGGAAGAGTTGCAATGGAAGGAAATTTTCCCTAAGAAGCAAATTGTTGGATTAAACAATACTATTTCAGAGGTTGATAGTTTAATTAATTTAAATTTTTCTGAACAAAAGAAATCCGATATCAAGCAAAAATATAAAATCACCAACGATTTAATATTTATATATTGTGCAAGGTTTAATAATGATCATAGGCGGCCAGATTTATTGCTTAAAATTGTCCAGTTGTTTTCTAATAGTAAATTTGGTTTCATAATTATTGGTAGTGGCCCAAGTAAGCCAGACTTTACTGGATATAGTAATGTTTATGAGTTTGGAAGTATTTATGATAGAAATATAAAAGATGAGCTCTTTTGTATTTCTGACATATATGTCCAGCCAGGATGGGTGGGTTTATCGATTGTAGAAGCGATGGCATATGGTAAGCCTATAGCGACATTTAAGCGTAGTGAAACGATACTACAATGCGTAGAATATAGCTTAATTGATTCGACAAATGGATTTCTTTTCAATGATATTCAGGAAATGTTTGAGACTTTAACTAAAGTCTCAAGTGAAGAAATTAAGTTGAAGGGTGAAAATTCAAGGAATTTAGTGAAAAATAAAGTTACAATGCAGAATATGGTTGATAAAGCTATTAGCATCCTTTGAGTGGTTCCTAATACTTTATCTGACCGTTCAAATTTTGTTTAGAAATTTATTATAAAAAAATATATGCAATTCATTATCTTATGTTTCTAAGAGATTATAAAATTTAAATGAAGATACTTCACGTTATATCTGGTCTAAGACTAACAGCTGGCGGGCCTCCCCTGAGTGTTTCTTTAACAGTGCTTGGCCTAAAAAAAATAGGAATTGAAGCTGACTTATTGGCTTATGATATACTATCTGCCGATGATCAAAACATCATTTCGGGCGATTTTGTGCATCTTTTACCGGCACCAAAAGAAAAGCGGTTTGTCTATTCCCCGCATTTAAAAGAATGGTTAACGAAGCACCAAGATTACGATTTGTATCACGCACAAGGCGTATGGCAATACCCTACGTTTGCCACTGCAAGTTTTGCCCGTGAAATGGATAAACCTTATATCATTACGCCAAGGGGCATGTTGTACCCGCAAATCTTTAAAAATAATCCTATGGCGAAAAGTTTGCTTTGGAATTTTGGACTGAAAAAAGATGTGCAAAAAGCAGCATGTGTACATGTAACATGTGTAGAAGAAATGGAGCACCTACGTAATAGAGGCATTACCTCGCCCATGGCGGTGATCCCTAATCCGGTAGATGTAGCACAGCTGGCAGCAAAAGAAATCGTTATCAAAGATGGGGTATTTAGGATAGGCTATTTGGGGCGGATCGATCCTCGAAAAAATATTGATCGTTTGATCACGGCATGGGCCGCATTGGGAGAAAAGGTAAAGGATGGCGAATTGTTGATTATTGGCGCTGGGGATGTAGCGCACCATGAGGCTTTGAAAGCACAGGCCAAACGCCTAGGCTTAACCAATGTAAAGTTTACCGGTTTTTTAAGTGGGCAGGAAAAGGAGGATGCCATCAATTCGCTATCCTATTTAGTAGTACCCAGTGATTTCGAAAATTTCGGGATGATTGTAGCCGAGGCATTGATGCATGGGGTGCCAGTAATGGCGTCTAAAGGTACGCCTTGGCAAGAGTTGGATAGCCATAACTGTGGTTGGTGGATTGACAATGATACAGACACCATTAAAAATACACTGATTAACGCACTGGAAGTACCAGAAGAGCGACGCCAGCAAATGGGCAAAAATGGCAAGGCGCTTATTCTACAACACTATTCCAAAGATGTAATCGCCGCTAAGATGAAAAGGTTATACGAGTGGCTACTTATAGATGGACCCAAACCCGATTTTGTATACAATTAATAATTTAATGACAACATTTTTTTATTTAATCCTAAAAGAATATAAAAATGTTGATAGCTCAAGATAAAAATGATAAACCAAGATACGTATACAGGGGCTTCTTTCTCCAAAAAAAATAGAATTGCAAGGTTAATTTGGGGGATGTTTTATTTAATTTTATTTCGCTATTCTCCCAGGCCTTTTCATGCATGGCGTTCTTTTTTATTGCGTCTTTTTGGGGCTAAAGTAGGTAAGGGGGTGCATGTGTACCCTGCTGTAGCTATTTGGGCGCCTTGGAATCTTGTTTTAGAAGATGAGTGTGGTGTTGCAAATGGTGTGGATCTTTATTCACAGGGAATAATTACCTTAGGCTATCGATCAATTATCTCTCAAAGGGCTTTCTTATGTGCTGGTACTCATGATTATACTAAGAAGGGGCACCCTTTAATTACTGCGCCTATTACTGTGGGGGCGCATGCTTGGGTTACATCAGAAGTTTTTATCCATCCTGGCGTCGTAATTGGTGAAGGAGCAGTTATTGGAGCTAGGTCGGTTGTTACGAAAGATATGCCTGCATGGATGGTGTGTGCTGGTCATCCATGTAAGCCTATAAAAGAACGTGTAATAACTGATAAATGATTTTCAAAATAGTTTAGAAAACCACTTTTGTTATTTTAAATAATTCCTTTATACAAGGACCTTACAGAATTCATTAGAAATTAAAATATATGCTCCCATTAGATTTAACCATTGTTATTCCAGTGCTAAATGAAGAGAAGAATCTTCCAGGTTGTTTAACTGCTATAGGTAATGGATTTGCAAAGAAAATAGTGCTGGTCGATTCAGGCAGCAGCGACAGTACAAAAGACATTGCTTACGCACATGGAGTTGATGTGATTGACTTTTCATGGAATGGACAGTTTCCAAAAAAGAGAAACTGGTATTTGAGGAATCACACTCCCGCAACAAAATGGGTATTGTTTCTAGATGCGGATGAATACCTTACAGATTCTTTCAAAGTCGAGCTAAATGAAGCCTTACTAAAGGACGATAAGGTTGGGTATTGGCTCAATTACACCATATATTTTTTGGGTGAAAAGTTAAAAGGAGGTTATCCTTTAAATAAATTAGCATTATTTAGGGTTGGAGCTGGTGAGTATGAGAGAATAGATGAGAAAGAGTGGAGTAAACTTGATATGGAGATCCATGAGCACCCTATTTTAGATGGTGAAATTGGGAAGATACGCAGCAAAATAGACCATCTGGATTTTAGAGGCGTTTCGCATTATGTTAATAAACATGTAGAGTATGCTAACTGGGAAGCTTCTAGGTTTTTAACTAAACTTAATGATACTTCAATGCAACAAAAAATGACTTGGAAACAAAAAATAAAATATGGTTTAATGCAAAGCCCTTTTATAGGGATTGTTTACTTTTTCGGTAGTTTTTTGTTGTTAGGTGGATTTAGAGATGGGGCACGTGGGTTATCTTTTGCGATACTCAAAATGGCTTACTTTACACAAGTGTATTGTAGAATAAAAGAACTTAAAACAGCGCAAAAAAATTAGAGGATATGGCATAGTCATAGGAAAAACATGCAAAATAGACGCGTACTCATATTAGGAATAAACTGTTTTCCAGAGTTAACAGGGATAGGTAAATATACTGGCGAAATGGTGAATTGGCTAGCTGAAAATCAGTACCACACCACTGTGGTTACCAGTTTTCCTTATTATCCTTACTGGGAAGTACAAGCACCTTATAGTGGGAATTTTTATCAAAAGGAAATTTTTCATAATAGCAATTTGGTAGTGTATCGTTGCCCCATGTATGTGCCTAAAGTACCGACTGGGCTAAAGCGCTTGATCCATGAAGCTACTTTTCTCTTAAGTTCTTTTTTTGTGGTTTTTGGACTGCTGTTTAAAAAAAAGCACGACTTGATCTTTGCCATTGCGCCGCCTTTCCATTTGGGTTTTTTAGCATTGTTTTATCGGTTTTTTAAGGGTGGTAAAATTGTATACCACATACAAGATTTACAGGTAGATGCGGCCAAGGAGTTGAAAATGCTGCCTAGTGGTTTATTTACCTTGTTATTTGCTTTAGAGCGTTTCATTTTAAAACGGGTAAACTACGTAAGTACCATTTCTGCAGGCATGATCAACCGGGTTAAGGCCAAGGTGGATCAAGCGATTTTATTCTTTCCGAATTGGGTAGATACCACTAATTTTTCTCCAATCGCCAATAGAGATTCGCTCAAGCAAAACTGGGGTTTCAGCGCTAGCGATAAGATCATTTTGTATTCGGGCAGTATCGGCGAAAAACAGGGATTAGATGCCTTGATCCGGATTGCTAAACAGTTGGAAAGTTACCCGCACATTCAGTTTGTAATTTGTGGTACTGGGCCTTATAAAGAGAAGCTCACGAACATGGCCGCTGCCGATAGTTTGTTGAATTTACACTTTCTCCCTTTGCAGGCCAATGACGTGTTTAACCAGTTCTTAAATATGGCAGATGTGCATTTGGTACTGCAAAAAGGTGATGCCAGCGATTTGGTAATGCCTTCTAAATTGACAACCATTTTGGCGGTTGGTGGTCTGGCTTTAGTAACGGCCAATAGCGGTACCACTTTAAACGAAGTGGTGAATGAGCACCAAATGGGTGTAGTAATTGTACCTGAGGATGAGGCTTTGTTAGCCGATACTATTGTGGAGATTACTGCAAAAGATATGAATGTTTTGAGAGCTAATGCCAGGGCTTATGCAGAAAGTTATTTGAATAAGGAGAATATTCTTAAAAAGATAATTGATGATTTGGGATAATTGTTTTTGACCATTCGTCTTATAAAGAGTAATTAGGGAATTATCATTTTTGGGTAAAAAGTGTACAAAATAGTACTTAAATATTGAAGTTAATATATATATCGACTACGACAGATTTAATATAACAATTTTCTAAAAATATATGGCTGAAAAATCTTTTTTTAGATATGATATCAATGCCCTGCGTGCTATCGCAGTTATAGCGGTCTTGTTTTTTCATTTTAAGGTGCCTTTCTTTAAGGGTGGTTTTTCTGGTGTAGATATATTTTATGTCATTTCAGGTTATCTAATGACAGGGATTATTATGAGGGGTTTAGCGAATGGTACGCTATCTACAATGGATTTTTATAAAAGAAGAACACAGAGGATCATACCAGCTCTTCTTTTCCTGATTTTAATTGTGATTTTGTTTTGTTTCTTCTTCTACTTCCCATCAAATTTTAAATCATTATGCAAAAATGCCTTGTCTAGTTTGTTGTTCATTTCAAATGTGGTTTATGCTGAAAAAGGAGATTACTTTGCAGCCTCGTCTGATACCAATACATTGTTGCACACATGGTCGCTTTCGTTAGAATGGCAGTTCTATTTAATTTTGCCCATCGTTCTTGCTGCATTAAACAAGTTTATTAAAAATAATAGGTTTAAGTTCCTGCTATTCTTTTTGGTAGCAACATCCGTGAGCTTTATATTTTGTCTTATTTTAACAGATAAGTATCCTACATATTCGTTTTATTTATTACCTTCTAGATCCTGGGAAATGATGGCCGGGGGGATCGCATTTTTAATCGAGGGAAAGATGCCATTAAGTTTAAAAAAAATTAGCTCAACAATAGGCTATGCAATATTAATCGGGTGTGTTGTTTTATTAGATGATTCACTTCATTGGCCCGGTTACTTTACTTTATTACCGGTTTTTGGCACATTTATTATTTTAATCGCCAATGACAGTAATAGAGTGATAAGGTGGAAGATTTTTCAGTTTTTCGGGAAAATATCATATTCATTGTATCTATGGCATTGGCCAATTTATGTAATAGCTTTTTATTTGGGTGCTAAGTCATCCACCACAACGATACTGTTATTAACAATGATATCTGTACTTTTTGGTGTCATCTCTTATAGGTATATTGAATCCATTAAAATAGAGAAAGTAAGGTATGTGATTTTGCCGGCAATATTGCTAGTTATTATTACTTCGATTTTTTGGAAGTTAAACACTAATAGGTTTGTTTTTTCGCATAGGGCCTTAGCTATTGTAGATTTTCATGAAGATCGTATCCTTCAATACAGTGTGAACTCATGTTATATAAATAGTGGTGGATTAAAATCTTATGAAAGCAGTAAATGTATGTTCATCGAAAAGGGCAAAAAAAACGTTATCCTAATAGGAGATAGTCATGGTGCACATTTGTCACAAGCGCTACGGGAAAATCTTAACTCAATTAATGTACACATGAATCAAGCGACAGCTCCATATTGTTTGCCGCTGCTTAAAAAAAATGGTGCAAAGGGGTGTAGTGATATAATGGATTATGTTTATAATGATTATATACCAAGACATGCAAAAGAAATTGACGGCGTGATAATTAGTGCAAATTGGCTTGTGGCTGATGATTTATTTCAATTAGGATTGGATTTAAATGAAACAATTAATTATCTAAAAAAGCTCAATATAAAAGTTGTTATTCTTGGTCAGAATGAAACATATAATATTTCATTTAAAACTATTGCGGCCAGAGAAGTTCAATATGGTTCAATATTAAGTGATAATTATATAAGTCAAAAATCAGTGAACACCAATATTTATCTAAAGACGAATTTTAAAGAATATTATGTGGATATCTATAATCTTAAAAATGTACCCAAACTATCATCCGCAAATGTACCATATATGAATGACATAAATCACTATACCACATATGGTGCTAACAATGTTGCGAATGTAATATTGGAAAATAAGGTATTTTTGAAATTTCTTGATTAAATATTTCTCTGATAACGATCATAATAATATTATAAATACACAAAAATAATGTGTGTGTATCTTTATCGACCAAGCTTATTTACTTTAATAAAGTTCAATAAATCAATTCAGGTCTAAAATAATATCTTTATAAAATAGGCGCTGTTTGTCAGTAACTGATAAATAAAGTTATTTAAATAAAGAGAATATCATTAAGAAGATTATGGCTGATTTGGGTTGATGGTTCATAGTTAGGTCCAAAGTTGATGGTGGCCGTCAATCGCCTTCTAGTGTGTCATCTTTCATGAATGCGGCGACGAGAGATCTGTTAGAGTAGCTACTCGTAATAGATTCCTTTCCGAAATCCGATAGCTATCGGATCGGAACCGGCTCTCGTGAAGAACTCATTCGGATCCGATCGGATGACGAGTTAGCTAAGGGCAGGTTCGGAAGGACGGTTTAGGTGAAGAAATCTGTTAAGGTGTTTCTTCGTAATAGATTTCTCCTCGTACCCCGTTCGTTTATTAATACAAAGGAAATGACGAGTTATGTGAAGGCCACGTTCGGACGGTTTATCAAGCGTCATCTCTCAAAAGTCACGTCATCTCGACGCTAGGAGAGATCTGTTAGGTTAGTTCTGATAATCTAAGAAGCTAAATCTTAAGTTAACTCACTTACATTTCACCATTCTTTCATAAGCCCCCATAGATCGTCCCAATTAGGATTGGAAGAATTAATTAGAAGCTCTTTTTTTTCTCTACGCCATTTTTTAATTTCCTTTTCTCTTGCAATTGCCTCCTCTATCCTAGGCAAAAATTCGTAATGCACACAATATTTTAATTGATACTTAGCGGTAAAGGAGTTTGGATACTTACCTTGCTTGTGTTCCAAGATTCGGTTATATAGATCAGATGTAACACCTATGTATAATACAGTTTTATTATGATTGGTCATGATATAAACGCATCCACCTCTTTCCATAATTGAAGGTAATAAAAAAATATAGGAATGATTCTTCGTAATAGATTTCTTTCCGATAAATTGGAACTGGCTCGTGCGAAGGGCACGTTCGAATCCGATAGCTATCGGATGACGGTTTGTGAAGAGATATGTTAAGGTGATTCTTCGTAATAGATTTCTCCTCGTACCTCGTTCGAAATGACGAGTCAGCTAAGGGCAGGTTCGGAAGGACGGTTTAGGTGAAGAACTCGTTTGGAAGACGGTTTGCGGGAAGAACTCGTTCGGATCGGACAGCTATCGGATGACGGTTTATCAAGCGTCATCTCTCCAACGTCACGTCATCTCGACGCTAGGAGAGATCTGTTTGATTAGCGTGTCGTAATAGATTTCTCCGTGCGAAGGGCACGTTCGAAATGACGGTTTACGGGAAGAACTCGTTCGGACCCGATAGCTATCGGATGACGGTTTACTGGTATGGTCATCTCTACAACGTCACGTCATATCGACGCTAGGAGAGATCTGTTTGATTAGCGTGTCGTAATAGATTTCTCCTCGTACCTCGTTCGAAATGACGAGTCAGCTAAGGGCAGGTTCGGAAGGACGGTTTAGGTGAAGAACTCGTTAGAATCCGATGCTATCGGATGACGATTTACGTTGGCGTTGTCTCTCAACGTCCCATCATCTCGAACGCTGTTATTACTGAGGTTTTTATGCTCCCTGTGCATTCCCCTCTCCTTTGGAGAGGGGTTAGGGGTGAGGATTATACGCCTTGTTTGGTATTTTCTACTAGATAGCCCTGCATTCCCCTCTCCTTTGGAAAGGGTTGGAGCCTGCTCCGATTTTACATCGGAGCAGGCTCTTTACACTCCCTACCCATAAAAAATGGCCAATCTATTTAAGATCAGCCATTATTAATTTAAGATAGATAAACCTAATATCGATTAAACAAAACTTTCGCCAAATTGTGCGGTCATTTGTTTCACCACTTCTTTGATCTCTTGTTCATCAGATTTAGGATAAATCAATAAGGCATTGCCTTCATCCACTACAATAAAATTATCTAGCCCTCTAATTACGGCCAATTTATGGTTATTGATATGGATAATACTGTTTGAAGTGCCGCTAACATTGATCTGTTGTGCTGCAATGACATTGCTTTCCTCATCCTTTGGTGCAGCTTCATAAAGCGAAGCCCAAGTGCCTAAATCAGACCAGCCAAATTCGGCAGGTATCGTATATACATTATCCGCTTGTTCCATAATGGCATAATCGATAGAGATGTTTGGCGAAGTAGGGTAGTAAGTATCAATGAACTCACGCTCTGCATCGGTATTGTAGGTGTGGTTACCTTTTTCGAACAAAGTATAAATTTCTGCTGAATGTTTGGCTAATGCTTTCAAGATAGCGCTTACCTTCCAGATAAAGATACCTGCATTCCATACATAATTGCCCTCTGCCAAAAATTCTTGCGCTTTCTCTAGTGTAGGTTTTTCTTTGAACTGTGCTACCTTATGCACGCCACCTGTTTCAGTGCTTTCATATTTAATGTAACCATAACCGGTATCTGGCCTGGTTGGGGCAATGCCCAAAGTTACCAAGGCATTATTTTCTTCGGTATAGCTTAAGGCCTCTTTAATCTTGTCGATAAAAACATCCTCATACAAGATAAAGTGATCTGAAGGTGCTACCACTACATTGGCATTTGGGTTGAGCGCATTCAGTTTAAAAGAGGCATAGGCAATACATGGTGCCGTATTGTTACGGCTAGGTTCGCAGATCAATTGTGCAGCAGTGATACCTGCTAGTTGTTGCAAAATAATTTCCTCGTACTGGCTATTGGTAACGATGTAGATGTTTTCTGCTGGGCAAAGTTTCAGAAAACGCTCGTAGGTTAATTGCAATAGTGATTTACCAATGCCCAGAATGTCTAAAAACTGTTTAGGAAAATTGTTGCGGCTCTTTGGCCAGAAACGGCTTCCTACACCGCCAGCCATAATCAATACGTAATTGTTAGCGTTCATTTACTTAATTCCAGTTTAAATCTTTTACTTCATTATATACTTTAGTAATGCCCTCTTCTAGCGAAACTTTCGCTTTCCATCCCTGTGCATGTAGTTTGCCTACATCCATTAATTTCCTTGGGGTTCCGTCTGGTTTAGTGGTATCGGTTACAATTTCACCTTCAAAACCCACCACTTTGACTACCAATTGTGCCAATTCTAAAATGGACACATCCTCACCAACGCCTATGTTTACCAATCCTGGTTCATTATAGGTCTGCATCAAATAGAAACAGGCCTCGGCCAAGTCGTCTACATACAAGAACTCTCTTTTAGGTGTGCCTGTACCCCAAATGGTAACGCTGGCTTCCTTATTGTTTTTGGCAGTGATGACCTTGCGGATCAATGCGGGTAAAACATGCGAATTGTTTAAGTCGTAATTGTCATTTGGTCCGTACAAATTGGTTGGCATTACAGAGATGTAATTGCAATTGTATTGCGAACGGTACGCATCGCATAATTTGATCCCTGCAATTTTAGCAATGGCATAAGGCTCATTGGTGGGTTCTAATTCTCCTGTTAATAAATAATCTTCTTTTAATGGCTGAGGAGCCAATTTAGGATAGATACAAGAAGAACCCAAGAACATTAATTTCGTTACTTCATTCAAGTAGGCCGAATGGATCACGTTATTTTGGATCATGAGATTTTCGTAAAGGAAATCTGCACGGTAAATGTTATTGGCTAAGATGCCACCCACTTTAGCTGCTGCTAAAAAAACGTATTCAGGTTTTTCTTCAGCAAAAAAAGCACTTACTGCTTGCTGATCTCTTAAATCTAGTTCTTTGGAAGAACGGGTGATGATATTGGTAAAGCCTTCGGCTTTTAATTTTCTTACAATAGCAGAGCCCACCATGCCGTTGTGCCCTGCTACATATATTTTATTACTATGCTCCATTATTCGAACTGATTTTTAACGGCATAACCAGCTTCTTTTAACATGCGTTCTTTTTGGAAAAGCTCCACATCAGCAGTCATCATATCATTAACTAGGCCTGCTAAATCATATTTTGGTTTCCAGTTTAGTTTTTCTTTACATTTCGTTGGATCGCCAATTAATAGATCAACCTCTGTAGGACGGAAATAACGGGCATCAACTGCCACTACTTCTTTACCAATTTCTACTTGGTAGGCTGGGTTGTTGCAAGCCACTACATAACCTTTTTCTTCTGCACCTTCTCCTTTAAACTCTAAGGTAATGCCTACTTCGCCAAAAGCCATTTTAATGAAATCACGTACGGTAGTTGTAACTCCGGTAGCGATTACAAAATCTTCTGGTTTGTCTTGCTGTAAGATTAACCACATGGCTTCTACATAATCTTTGGCGTGGCCCCAGTCTCTGCGTGCATCTAAATTACCTAGGTACAATTTATCTTGCATACCCAAAGCGATCTTTGCAGTACCACGGGTGATTTTACGGGTTACAAAAGTTTCGCCTCTTAATGGGCTTTCGTGGTTAAACAAAATGCCATTACAAGCATAAATTCCATAAGCTTCACGATAGTTTACCGTAATCCAGTAAGCATACATTTTAGCTACGGCATAAGGGGAACGAGGGTAGAATGGGGTAGTTTCTGATTGAGGCACGGCTTGCACCAAACCATACAATTCTGAAGTAGAAGCTTGGTATACCTTTGTTTTATCAACTAAACCTAAAATACGAATGGCTTCTAAAATTCTTAAAGTTCCAATCCCATCCGCATTGGCGGTATATTCTGGAGTTTCGAAACTCACTTGCACATGGCTCATGGCACCTAAATTGTAGATCTCATCAGGTTGTACCTGTTGGATGATACGGATCAGGTTGGTAGAATCGCTCAAATCTCCGTAGTGTAATACGAATTTAACATCAGTTTCATGAGGATCTTGATACAAGTGATCGATACGATCGGTATTGAAAAGTGAACTACGGCGTTTGATGCCATGTACTTCATAACCTTTTTTTAACAATAGATCGGCCAAATAGGAACCATCTTGACCTGTAATACCAGTGATTAGCGCTTTTTTCATTGATTTGTTGAGTTTATTAGCAAAATATTGAGTTAGTAATACCTACTTTAAGCCATTTAGAGAGCTTAAAATTTATAATTTATTGATGTTTGGTTAACAATGATAAATTTTGTATTTTATTTTGCTGTAAATATATCGATTTCTAGTTAAATATTTATCTTTGAATGCAATTTAAGCTTTCGTTTTAAGAAAATTTGTTTCGATTTTTATAATAATAAAAGGCGATATTTTGCTATAATTGCTTAAAATTAATGCCAAGCTTTAGATATGAAGAAAATTACCAGTATTTGCTGCATAGGTGCAGGTTATGTGGGCGGCCCCACAATGGCGGTAGTAGCCAAACAATGTCCACACATTAAAGTTACGATCGTAGATTTAAATGAGGCTCGCATTGCGGCATGGAATGATCCTGATGTAAATAATATTCCGGTATACGAGCCGGGTTTGAGCGAAGTGGTAGCAGAAGCAAGAGGAAGAAACTTATTTTTTTCTACCGATGTAGATAGCGCTATCGCCGAAGCAGAAATGATCTTTATTTCTGTAAACACGCCCACTAAAACTTATGGTGCCGGTAAAGGCAAGGGCGCAGATCTGAAATGGATTGAGCTTTGTGCCCGCCAAATTGCGAGGGTTTCTAAAACAGATAAAATTATTGTAGAAAAATCTACTTTACCTGTACGTACCGCAGAAGCGGTAAGGGATATCTTACAAAATACAGGGAATGGCGTTAATTTTCAGGTACTATCTAACCCAGAGTTTTTAGCTGAAGGTACTGCCGTAGATGATTTATTGGCTCCAGATCGCGTTCTGATTGGAGGTGATTCTACACCAGAAGGCCAAGAAGCTGTGCAAGCTTTAGTTGATATTTACGCCAACTGGATACCTGCTGAACGTATTTTAACCACCAACGTATGGTCGTCTGAATTGTCTAAATTGGTAGCCAATGCTTATCTGGCGCAACGCATTTCATCCATCAACTCTATTTCGGAGCTTTGCGAGAAAACAGAGGCGAACATTAATGAAGTAGCCAGGGCCATTGGAGCAGATAGCCGTATTGGCCCTAAGTTTTTAAAAGCATCGGTAGGTTTTGGCGGTTCTTGTTTTCAGAAAGACATCTTAAACTTGGTTTATATTTCTCGCTCTTTTGGGCTGCAAGAAGTGGCCGATTATTGGGAACAGGTAATTATCATGAACGACCACCAGAAAAAGCGTTTTGCTTTGAATATGGTGAAAGATTTGTACAATACGGTTTCCGGCAAAAAGATTACCTTTTTGGGTTGGGCCTTTAAAAAAGACACCAATGATACGCGTGAATCGGCAGCGATTTATGTAGCTGACGAACTGTTAAATGAGCAGGCCATGATCCGTGTGTACGATCCGAAAGTAAAGGAGACACAGATTTATGGAGATTTAGATTATTTGGCTACCCGCAAAGCGGAAGAAAATGCAGCTTCGGTTAAGGTGTTCGAAGATCCTTACCGTGCCTGCGAAAATGCACATGCCATTGCGGTTTTAACCGAATGGGATGAGTTTAAGGAATACGATTGGCAACGCATTTACGATAGCATGTTGAAACCCGCCAAGATATTTGATGGTAGGAACATTTTAGATGCCGATAAATTAAGGGCAATTGGATTTAAAGTAACTTCGATTGGGGTAAGGTAATATGGAACGTAAACGAATATTAATAACAGGTGCAGCCGGCTTTTTGGGCTCCCATTTGTGCGATCGCTTTATCAAGGAGGATTACCATGTAATGGCGATGGATAACCTGATTACAGGAGATTTGGCCAATATAGCACACTTGTTTAAATTAGAAAATTTCGAATTCTACCATCACGATGTATCTAATTATGTCCATGTATCTGGAGACCTAGATTATATCCTGCATTTTGCTTCACCCGCTAGTCCGATAGATTACCTTAAAATTCCGATCCAAACCCTAAAGGTGGGTTCTTTGGGTACACACAATCTATTGGGTTTGGCCAAAGCAAAAAATGCAAGGATGTTGATTGCTTCCACTTCAGAAGTATATGGCGATCCTAATGTAAACCCACAGCCCGAAGAATATTGGGGCAATGTAAATCCTGTTGGTCCAAGAGGCGTATACGATGAGGCCAAACGTTTTCAGGAAGCGATTACCATGGCCTACCATACTTTTCATGGTTTAGAAACCAGGATTGTACGCATATTTAATACTTATGGTCCACGGATGCGTTTAAATGATGGCCGTGTATTGCCTGCTTTTATTGGCCAGGCTTTACGTGGCGAAGATTTAACAGTATTTGGTGATGGTAGTCAGACCCGCTCTTTCTGTTACGTAGACGATTTGATTGAAGGAATTTACAGGTTATTGTTGAGTGATTATGCCCAACCGGTTAACATTGGTAACCCAGATGAGATTACCATTAAACAATTTGGCGAAGAGATCATCAAACTTACAGGTACACAACAGCAATTGGTATTGAGAGATTTACCGGTTGATGATCCCAAACAACGTAGACCGGATATTACCAAAGCTCGCGAATTGCTGAATTGGGAACCGAAGGTAAGTAGGGCCGAAGGATTGAAGATTACCTATGATTATTTCAAGTCGTTGCCAATCGATGCCTTGGTGAATACCGAACATAAAGATTTTAAAACTTACAATAGATAAAGTTATTATAAAACAGTCCTAAATTTTTTCGTAAAGGGCAGATTTCATTATATGATCTGCCCTTTACTTATAGATAGCTTTTAGCCTACAATTAAGCCGGGCGCTTCGCTTATTTACCTTTGGCCAATGTTGTAATTTGGGATGGTATTTTTGATTGAATGATTGATAATGCCAATTCGAATTGTTCTTGCATAGATAGCTCGGTATTGTCTATGATTACAGCATCCGGTGCACAAACTAAAGGGCTTTCTTCTCTTGTGGTATCATCGTAATCTCTTTGAGCTAGATTGGTGTAAATTTCATCAAAACTCACAGCTTCATTTTTTAACGACAGTTCTGCAAACCTTCTTTCTGCCCTTTTCTTCGGCTCTGCTGTCATAAACAATTTAACGTTAGCATAAGGAAATACTTGTGTCCCAATATCCCTACCGTCCATAACAATGTCTAATTTGGCGCCCATTGCTTGTTGAAGTTCTACCATAGCTTTCCTCACAATTGCAATGGGACTTACCTTACTTACCTTTTCAGAAATATACATTTTTCTTATTTCAAGAGATAAATCCTGGCCATTTAAGTAAATGTTATTTTCATTTTCTACGCACCTGAATTCGATTGAAGCATCACTAATGGAGTTTTGAACTGCATGTTGGTCGCATAGGTCAACATTATTATGCAAAAAATGATAGGTTAATGCCCTGTACATGGCACCGCTATCAACATATGCAAACCTTAAATGACTGGCTAATTGTTTGGCTAATGTACTTTTGCCACAGGAAGAAAAACCATCAATCGCTATTATAGAATTATTCAAGTTTGCCATATGCTTGTTTAATTATTAATTAATTTGCTTTGCTAGTTCAAAGATAGAAAAAATATGGTTAGTGTACTTCATACACTTCTTTTCAATTTGATTATCTGTTTGTAGCTATAATTTTTGAACTTTTTCTTTTTTATATTGTTACCATAAATATTATCTTTAAACGAAATTTATTCCAATTAATAATAACTTTATTTAGTTCAGAAATTATCATGCCCTCAACCCAACCAACCTTAGTAATTTTAGCAGCTGGAATGGCTAGCCGTTATGGCGGAAACAAACAAACAGAATCTTTTGGCCCTGCTGGCGAAACCATTATGGAGTATTCCATTTATGATGCCATCAAAGCTGGTTTTGGAAAAGTAATTTTCATTATTCGTGAAGAGTTTGCGGAAGCCTTTAAGGCAGCAATTGAGCCTAAGTTAAAGGGCAAGATCGAATTGGCTTATGTATATCAGTCGCTGGATAAATTTAGTGGGGGCAGGGCCATCCCGGCCGAGCGTGTAAAACCTTTTGGTACGCAACATGCCTTATTGTGTATCAAGGATGCCATTGATGCGCCATTTGCGGTGATCAATGCAGACGATTTTTATGGTTTGGATGCCTTTGAGCAGGCCTATACCTTTTTAACCACAAGTGTTAGCGATAATTTATATGCTTGCTTGGGTTACGAATTAAAAAATACTTTGAGCGATCATGGTTCGGTAACCAGAGGTGAGATCAGTACTGATGCTGAAGCCAAGGTAACAGGTATTATCGAGCGTCGCTCTATCTTTAAGAAAGAAGGCAAAGCCATTACCGAAGAAGGGGGTACGGAAAAAGAATTGCCACTGGATACTAAGGTAAGTATGAACTTTTTCTGTTTTACGCCAGATTTTGTAAACTGGAGTGAAGAAAAGTATGCCGAATTCTTGGATAAAAACCTGGAGACAGATTTAAAGGCGGAGTTTTTAATTCCAGAAGTGGTAGATCAGTGTATTGCGGAAGGCAAAGCAGCGGTACAGATGATTCCAACTTCGGCCAAATGGTTTGGGGTAACTTTTAAGGAAGATGCACCGATTGTGAAGGCTGGTTTGCAAGAATTGGTAGGTGCTGGGGTTTATCCTGCAGATTTGTGGGTTTAAGCGCGTAAACCTGCCTGCGGCAGGCAGGGACTAAAGTTCAAAAACGGGCGTCATCTCGAACGCTGTTTAGCGGAGAGATCTATTCAGTTAAATTCGTCTTATAGATTTCTCCTACGTCGAAATGACGGTTTACGGAAAAGCACGTTTGGATCCGATAGAGATCTGCTAGGGTAGCTTATCGTAATAGATTTCTTTCCGAAATCCGATAGCTATCGGATCGGAACTGGCTCGTGCAAAGGGCACGTTCGAAAGGATGGTTTATTAAGCTTCGTCTCTCCAAAGCCACGTCATCTCGAACGCTGTTTAGCGGAGAGATCTATTTAGTTAAATTCGTCTTATAGATTTCTCCTAAGTCGAATCCGATACCTATCGGATGACGGTTTACGGAAAAGCACGTTTGGATCCGATAGCTATTGGATTATTTTCGGGAAGGCGCTTGCCTGCCGTAGGTAAGGAGGCAAGGATGTGTGTAGGGCTTTTTCTTTCCGCTCTATGCCGCGGGGGCATCTTCCTTTGTTGCGGCAAAGGAAGCAAACCGCTTTCGCTTGCCCTAAGGCAGCTTCTCGCTCTGTCCCAACTCACAAGAAAGGCAAACACGGGCTGTGGTATTGTAAAAATGATCTGCCGAGAGCCTTCTTAAATTTTTACAATACTAAAGTGAACAAGGCCCCTGCCACCCACAGGCTTTCCATTGCCTTTCTTTTGGCGCTGCTGGGCAAGCTCGTTCGTCCTTGGCAGAGTTAATGGTATATGAGTAGAGAATGGTGTTATGTTAGGGCAGAGGGTTAAACCAGGTTGCATAGTCCTCACCCATCAAAGTTAATAGTACTTGTTCTGTACTACAGGCCTCTCCCAAGGAGAGGAGAATAATGGGCAGAGGATTTAACCCAGTAGCCAAGAATAGTACCCAAGTTTTTGCCTTGATACTGCCATTGCTAAGTGCGCGAACGGCCTAGCATATCACCGCAGTAGAAAGCAACAAACAGCTTTGCACTAGCTTTTGATTTGCATTGCCAAGTAAGAAAGCAGCGTGTGGGGTGGGATTTGAGTATTGGGTAAGCCTTTTTCTTACGCTGTAGTAGCTGTTGTTAGCTT